>Ga0114969_10002560_pt1 | contig 14936 bp, 9 predicted proteins | sample M_130807_MF_Meta_FD_87316 | JGI IMG/M metagenome (GOLD analysis project Ga0114969, IMG submission 87316) | Freshwater microbial communities from Lake Montjoie, Canada to study carbon cycling - M_130807_MF_MetaG | ecosystem: Environmental > Aquatic > Freshwater > Lake | place: Lake Montjoie...
CTCCTTATCCGCAAAAGGTACATTCGCTCCACAACTCACCACCTCAATTCCCGCTCTACCCATGCGTAAAACCTGGTCTTCGGTTACCAAACGCGATGCAGCTCCCGGAATAAAAATCTCAGCCGGCAAATCCCAAATACGCTCGTTCACCTCTTCAAACGATAACATATTCGGCGCATTCAAAGCATTTCCATTTCGGTTATTAAACAACTCTACAATCTCGTCATGTCCCAAACCCTTCGGCTCGATGATACCACCCACTCTGTCGATGATACCACCAATGCGAACGCCATATTTGGTCAGATAGAAAGCCGCAGCCGCAGCCACATTGCCCCATCCTTGAATGATCGCCAATTTGCCATCCATAAATCCGCCATAAACCTCGTAATAATGTCTCACAGCCTCGGCCACACCCCAACCCGTAATCATATCGGCGATGGTATAATTCTTACTTAAATCGGGCGTTAACCGCTCATCCGTTATCGGCAACAAAACCCCCGTCTGCAAACGCGAAATCGCTCTCAACTTCTCTTCCGCACTGTACGATGTCAAATGTCCATTCACAACCCCTTCCTGAGGATGCAAAATGCCCAAATTTGCCGTCATCGGAATCACCTCGTGAATCTCATCCACGTTGAGGTCGCCCCCGGTTCCATAATAGTTCTTCAACAACGGACGCACTGCCTTATACCAACGTTCCAACACCCCTTTTTTACGAGGATCGGCCGGATCAAAATTGATACCGCTTTTTGCACCACCAATTGGCGGACCGGCGATGGTAAATTTCACTTCCATCGTCTTTGCCAAACTCTCCACTTCGCGTTGATCAAGACCCTTGCGCATTCTAGTTCCACCACCGGCAGCACCCCCACGCAAAGAATTAATCACAACCCAACCTTCCGCTTCGGTTTCACTGTCCTTCCAAGCAAATACAATCTCAGGTTGTTTGCCTTCAAATTTTTCTATCAGTTTTTCAAGTTTCACGATACTATTTTTATCTAATTTACTAAGAACTATAAAATCAATTTCCGTTTATTTCCTTCATTAAGCCACTAAAATCTCCATCCAACGACCCCGCCACCCAGTCCTGCGATGCTCCCGTAGCGCTACTCAAAGTATTGCAAACATTGTGAACACGCATCGCACCCAACAAAGCAAAAATCATCGCTTCCTTATAATTCACCATATTGGCATCGGGTACCACAACGTTACAATCCATTTCCGAACGCAAGTGATCCACCAAAGAGGCATTGAATGCGCCACCGCCGGTAACCAAAATCGAACAATCTTGCATCGGTTTCTCCGCGATGGATTCCACCGCCTTCCTCACCTGAACCGCAATGTGCATCACCAAAGTCTTCATCCGGTCCTCCACACTCAAATCATCGAACTCGCGAACGATGTGCCAAAAATTCTTGTTAATCCACTCCCTACCCAAACTCTTGGGATATCCCATTCCGTAAAATTCAATTTCATTCAACGCATTCAACAAAGTATAATCAATCACACCCGCCTCCGCAAGCGCCCCATCTTCGTCGTACTGCAAATCCCTCTCCCTGGCCAAACGATTCAATACGATGTTACAAGGTGCGATATCAAAAGCGATGCGTTTCCCTTGATGCGATGCAGAAATGTTGCAAAATCCGCCCAAATTCAAACAAAAATCGTACTGGCCAAATAAAGCTTGATCACCCATTCCAACCAAAGGTGCGCCTTGACCGCCCAATCCCACGTCGGCCCGACGGAAATTGGAAACTACAGGTACTTTCGCAAACGCATTCAACGTAGCCCCATCGCCAATTTGAGCTGTAATCCAACTCTTTGGTGTATGAAAAATTGTATGTCCGTGGGAGGCTATAAGGTCGGCAGTTTGACCTGTTTCATTGAAAAAAGCGGATGCCAATTCGCCCAAATATCGACCATAAAAAACATCCGTTTTGGCATAGACTTCGGCATTTTGATAGCGCAGCTGACTCAAACGAACGCGCCAAGATTCGTTGTAAGGCACCGTTACGCCTTGTAGAATTTCCGATTGCCAGCCATCAGACGTACGTCGCACATCGCACAAAGCCAAATCAACTCCGTCCATGCTAGTGCCACTCATGATTCCTAATACCTTCATTTTTATTTCTAAATTTTGTTGAGAATCTGATACAAAAATAGGAACGATTTACAGCGGTTTCACCGATAATTTTTGTATCTCTGCAATTTACAGTATCGAACAACATGGAACGCAAGCATTTTTTAACCCTCGGCGCTGGCTTAACGGTAGGCGGACTCTTAGGAAAATCGGCCTTAAATGGGGATTCTATGTCCGCGGTAAAATCAAAATCCAACGAATACAAATATTCTCCAGAAAAACCTCTGCCCTTTGCGCCTGAAGCGGAGGAGAATCATCCGGAACACGATGGTCCCTATTGGGATTTTATTAGAACGCTGTTTCCACTGAAATCCGATTTGACGTTCCTCAATAACGGCACGATGGGTATCACGCCTTACCCGGTTTTGGAAGCACTCAATAAAAGTTTTCATCACATCGCAGAAAATGGCGCTTACCCCATGCACGATGGCAGTTTTGAAGAAAATCTCGGGCAAATTTTGGGTTGTAAAGGCAGCGAATTGGCGATCACCAAAAACGTGAGCGAAGGTGTGAATTTGGCATGTCGTGCAATTACATTAAAAAAGGGCGACGAGGTAATCATTACGTTGCACGAACACGTGGGTGGATGTGCTGCATGGTTGTTTCGAGCAAAAACGGAAGGCATCGTGCTAAAATTGGCCGCGTTGGGTGCTACCGCTGAAGAAACATTAAATAATATCAAAGCCGTAAAAACCAAAAACACGAAGGTGATTGCGGTGCCTCATATTCCTTGTACGATCGGACAGGTATTGCCCGTGAATGAGATTTGCGCTTGGGCCAAAGCCAACGGAATTATCAGCGCCATTGATGGAGCTCACCCGCTGGGAATGTTACAAATGAACCTGAAAGAAATGGGCTGCGATTACTACAGCGGTTGCTTTCACAAATGGCTATTAGGTCCCATTGGCACAGGATTTTTCTACGCTTCGGAAGAGATTTTATCGCGCTCGGCGATTCATCATGTGGCGGCTTACAGCGTGGACAAATTTGACATGAGTACTACACCTCCGAGTATGGGTGAATTGGTGAATAAGACAGCACGATACAGCTACGGAACTTTCCCTGGCCCGATGTACGATGGGGCGAAGGCGGCGATGCAATTCTACCAGAAAATCGGACCTGCGTTGATCGAAAAGCGTGTGAAATATTTAAGCAAAGAGGTTATGAATGGTCTGATGGAAATCAACGACAATCCTAGCTTGAAATTTCCTGTCATTGAAATACTTACACCTTCAGAAGATGCATCTCGCGGCGCACAAGTAGGCTTCAGAATACATCAACATCCTAGCAAAATTGCAGCGGCAAATATTCAATCTACAAAGGCGGAATCTCCTATTTCGAACTCTTCTGTAATTCAAACTTTAGTGCCAGGAACCTCTACCCCACAAGCCTCTCAACGCTTTTGTGATTTCGCTAGGAAAAACAATGTAATATTGCGATATGTCGCGGAAAATAACATCCATTGTGTTCGCGTTTCTACCCACTATTACAACAACAACAAAGACATCAATCGTTTCTTTGATGTGCTCCAGATGTTCTTGAAAGAAGAGGGTTGGATGTGATCGCATTTCTATCAATCTGATTCGGAGATATTTGTAGATATTAGGCAGCTTCATGGAATTACAGAAAACTATTGATCAAGCGATCGACATTCTACGTCGTTGGGAGCTAGGCGACCCCCATTTCTCGCTTACAACCAGCGGAAGCACCGGCGAACCCGCCACCATCGAACACAGTCGTGCCTCCCTGCAATGGAGCGCAGAAAGCACCTTTGAAACTTGGTTTACTCATTCAAACCAGCCAGAGGATAATACCCTACTTACCCCAATTCAATTGTGCATATTACCCTTGAACAAAGCCGGTGGATTCATGCAACTCATCCGCAGTGCTGTCTGGAATGTACCTATCTGGATTGGCCCGGCCAGTGCAAATCCGTTTTACGATGCAAAACTATCAAAAAGCCATCTAACGCCAAGTCACCTAAAACACGTACTATTTCTAAACGGTGAAGTTTTACCCTACAATCCGGAACTCTGGAATCAATATAAACCCAATATTTTGAGCATCACACCGATGCAACTTCAATTGGCATTAAAATCAGAAACCGGCCGAGAAATCCTCAATCAAATGCACACTGTTTTGATTGGCGGACAGGCCATGGATTTACAGCTGGAAAAACAGATTTTGGAGGCCTTTCCAAATACCCGATGGATCCACACTTTTGGCTCTACAGAAACTGCTTCCCATTTTGCCGGCCGTATACTAAATCACAACACAGCAGAATATACCCTCACGGCCGGCTCCTCCCTCAATACCAACGAATCCGGGGAAATTCAAATCTCTAACCCCGCAACCGGCGGCCGCAGGATCACACTCCACGACAAAATTCAGCAGACCTCCGATACCACTTTTATTTGGCTGGAAAGAACAAACCTGCTTGTCAATTCGGGCGGTGTAAAAATCCCCATCGAACCCCTCGAAAAAGAAATAGCTCAACTGCTGAATTGGCCCTTAACATCGTTCTATATCGCCGGTCAACCCCATCCAATTCTGGGAGAAGAACTCACCCTTTTCACAACCCATTCCATAAACGACATGCAGCTCATAATAGCCACCCTCGACCAACTACCCAAACTGCATCAACCCAAGAAAATTCTATTTATTTCAGAAATCACAATATCCGACAATGGTAAAATCGTTCGGAAAATCAATCCATAATACCGAAGCCATACCGGTGTCGTTTTAACGCTCCCCCCGCCAAAGTATACATTCCCGGCTTCTCCAATAGTTCGCCACTATCCTCCCAAGAATCCGCCCAACCCCACCAAGGTTCTATGCAAAAAAATGGAGCCCCTCGTTTTGTCCAAAATCCCATCGCGTCCCATTCAGAACACACAAAATCTAAGAGTTTTTTGCCCCCCCTTTCCCATAAGCTCAAGCGACCAAATGGAGGTTGCCTAAAAACAATCGCATCCTTTTCAAACAGATCATCGGTCAATTTCAAAGTACGATCCACTTCCATTAATTCCGTCACTCCGCTATAATAAGCCCCATCGATTAACCATCGATCAGCAGCAAATTTTTCATCAAAACGCAATTCATAATTCTCCAAGGCACCTTCAATCGCAAAGCCAGGATGACCGCCCACAGAATACAACATCGGATCCTCACCCAAATTACTGATTTCATAATCCACCCACAGCAAACCTCCTTGCGCAGAATAAATCACATCGTACTGAAAATGAAAGGGGTAAGAAGAAAACGTATTCTCATTCCAAACCAAACGCATCCTTAATGATTCCATGTCATTCGAAACCACTGTAAAAGCCCAATCGCGCGCAAAACCATGCTGCTTCATGGGAAAATCCTTATCTGAAAATCGAAATTGATCCCCCTTTAATCTACCCACAATCGGGAATAAATTGGGAGCCACCCGATTCCAAAATTGTTCGTCCTTGCTCCAAAGCAAATTATCGCCCCCACCCACACAAACCGAGCGCAACTCTGCGCCAAAAGCACTTACCTCAATCCGTACATTTCCGCAAGCCCAATGAATTATTTCGTGGTTCATCAAGCAAAGATAATTACAACAAACACTCCAGTAACTACACCAAAGAAATCAGCCCCTCATTAAAAACTTACCAAGAAAATCATCACATTATAGGCGTTTCTAAGAATCCGGAATTAAGTTAGCGTTGTGAAGGAACTAACAGGGAAATATTGCGCTTTATTGCTAGATGATGAGAAGTCCGGGCGTGACATGGTTTCCTATTATATCCATGAATATGCAAACGATATTTTTGGAAAAGTCATTATCGCTGCCTCTTTAAAAGAAGCCAGAAATTTGATTCAAGTGAACGATGTTCATGTCGTGTTTTTGGACATTGAATTGAAAGGTGAAAACGGATTACAACTGCGCGATTTCATCACAGAAAATACGTTAACAGTGGTGGTATCGGCTTACCCACAGTATGCCATGCAAGCAATCAAAATTGAAGTGGTAGATTATCTTCTAAAACCGATTTCAGAACAAGACTTTAAAGCGATCTTAGCCAAACTTGAACGTCGATTATCACCCGCTTCTGAAACCGCAAAACCTACGCTTATTGTCCGCGAAAGTGGCGCAAGCATCGTTGTGCCATTTCAAGATATCTTATACATCGAGGCAGCTGGCGCTTACTCCAAAATTGTTACTCCAAACAAAGAGCATCTGGTTTCCAAAACATTAAAGGTTTTATCCCCATCTTTGCCCAACTATTTTGTTCGCGTGCACCGATCCTATTTGGTACCCCAAGAGCAAATCACGAGTTATAAGAGTAACTATTTATGTTTGAAAAGTGGACAGCAAATCGCATTGTCAAAGACTGGAAGAAAACTCTTGCAGTCCTACTATGGCAATTCATAATCTTGTTGTCATCGGCCCAAAGCAATCAGCAATTGGCCGAAATCTCAATGGGCGATGGCTTACCAACCTCTAGTACCCGAAAACTCATAGAACTTGGAAGCGGATCCGTTGCCGTTGCCACAGATGCCGGATTGTTTTTCCTTCCCAACAATCAATCCAACCTCAAGAAAATATCGAAATGCATTGGGATTCAGCAATGTTGGGACTTACACGAAGAAGAAGGACTATTATATGTTGCCACTTACAACGATGGATTGTATGTATTTGAGATAGCAACGGGCAACCTTATCAACCATTATGGCAAATCTGAATTACCAAGAATACGACGCTTTAGAAAAATCAACCAATCCCTTTATGCTATTGCAAGAACGGGGGTTTGGAGAATAACACAATCTGGCATTTTCAATATATTCGATACCAAAACATATATGCTGCCCGGCAATATGCCCATGGATATCTTTTACTTCAATCAAAAATTCCATGTTTTGTCGTATCCAGAGCGCATTATTTACGAGCAACAGCCGGATTATACATGGGCCGATTTATCAAAATCCTTACAACGGATAGGCAGAAAAATCAACACCCACGATTTCGCCAATTTGGTTGCGTTTGTGCACGAAAACAAAGTGTTTTTAGGGAGTGAAAGTTATTATATGGTGATGGATAGCACCTATCATTTCCAAAAATATGAAATGCCTCCCAAACACAATGAATCTTGGGCTTTTTGGGATTTTAGGACACACAATGGTATTGTCTATGGTGCCGTAACCAACACAAACGATTTTGACGATGGCCACCTTCACATTCACGACCCAAATGTTCACACCTACTCGCCGCCCCACCAAAATCCCATATGGTCCATAACACCAAGTCGTTTTAAAGATGCCATTTGGCTATGTACCGAAAACCGAGGTGTCTTATTATTGCATCAACCCAAGGATTTTATTCCCGCAGAATTGCGATTTGAAAAGAAATTTGCAACAGAAAACTTCGTGGTTGGAATTAACGACAACGATGTTGAAATTCAACGTAAATCGAGTTCACATAAATGGAGCTCACATGAAGTAAACGATAGAATTCGAAACGTGCTTGAAATCGCACACAAAATGTACTTATTCGGTAGTGATTACTTGTGGATTTATGATCCCGCCAATAATAAGATAACTCAAAGTATTCGGACGCATGAATATCAATGGATGACATCCATCGGGCAGACCATTTATTTTTTCCAACCCTACGATAAAATTTGCATTTTTAGCCCATTAATAGATAAATCGATCCGAAAAACAGATATCGATGCAATTTCAGATGTCCTCATTTCACAGAACAACCGCATTATATTCCATAAAATTGGCAAAGGTTTTGGCTTGATTGATTCGTTAGAAAAATATCACGAATTAACTAGCAATAGACCTTTTAATCAATACACTTTACAATTTCAAGTTTCCGGAAATCAACTGCTGGTCCAAAACGGCAACGCCATCGAATTATATCAAATCGATTTCAAAAAATACTCAATAAAACACTTGGGAAGCATTAATCTAACGTTCCCATTTTTAGACATTAAAATATTAAAAATTACCGGATCCGATATTGGGTTCCACCTTTTCACAGGCGATTATATTTTTACTGTCAGATTTTTTCACAATGGCAAGCAAATCGACTTATTACAACAGCAATATTTGGGTCAATGGAATACCAATTTGTGGCTTTATTCAAATGGGAGCCAGTTCGACATAGATAGGGGGGATGCAATACAAGTTGTGCATCAATCAAAAAAATCCCAATCCAATTTCCGGCCATATTATGGCAGCGATAACAATACATTATTGCCATTGGAGGGGATTCTCAACATCTATCAAAACAAGAATTTCCAAATCATCTCCGTTGGGAGTAATTATTTTGATATCCATAGATCCATGTATGAATTATCCATTAGAAACATCAATGATTCAGCAGCTGATAATTTATTTTTTATGGGTAATAGATACCGATGGATAAACGCCATACCCGTAGGTCGTTATAAACTCACTGTAAACTCCCAATCCACAACGTCGTCAAACTTTGTTTGGTCCAATTTGATATTCTATAAGGATCTTCCTTTTTGGTTTATCTTATTGTTATTCCTTTTACTTTTGTTCATTTACTTTAATACGCAAACCAAAACGAAAGGCATCCTCAACAGGAGAATTGTAATGCTTCAGCTCAAAACGCTCCAAAACAATTTCAATCCGCATTTCATTTACAATTGCATGAGTTTGATCCAGTCACTCATCATTGGGAATCAACAGAAAAAAGCAGTGGAAGTCACTGCGAAATTGGCAAAATTAAATCGCACATTTCTTGAAAATTCCGACAATGAACTAATTTCACTAAACGATGAGATCAACTTTCTGAAGGATTATGTTGAAATGGAACGACTGCGTTTTGAGAGTGATACCGAGTTTCAATTTCAAATCCACGCACCAAAGAATTTCAATTTGAGATCATGGCAGATTCCACCCATGATTTTGCAACCCTTAATTGAAAATTCAATTAAACATGGAGTAATGGCGAGTGGGAATTGCACTTCCATAGATCTTTTCCTCCACACCAATGGTAACCAAATCCTAGAAATTAGAATCGAAAATAATTACCCCAAACAGAGAAAAAAAGGCACAAAAGGCGTCGGCATCGGCCTAAAATTAGTCGCAGACCGCTTATCTCTTTTGTCCGAACTACATCCCGCATTATTCCAAACCTCTTTCACTTCAGGCGTTGAAAAAAATGATAAATTCGTTGCTAGAATTGTCATTGAACACCTTATGGAACGAGAGGAGTCTTTCAAATTTATGAATCAATTTAATAACGGAAGCAAGAAGCAAATAGAGAACAAGGGGGGGGAGGTAAAATACAACATACCAATGAGTTAGGTGCTACACAAGGCCCTAAATCAACAAAAATCACACGCCTTAGATAATTTTGATTGATGACTATTATCAATGAATGCATAATGGCTTACAACTCCATTGGCCATTGTTTGCGGTAACTCTCACATTGTAAATCCCTTTCGGCAAGCCTTCTAAAGAAATTTTCAATGATGCAGCGCCGGAATTACTCTGATTAAACACAATGCTCCCTACCGCGTTGTAAACAGTGATAGTAGAAAAAGGACTTAACCCAGTAATCGACACCAAACCATCGCAACTCGGATTGGGAATGATGCCAAAATTTTGAACCGTATTTTGATTCATCACCCCACTGGTTTTGTTTAATAGGTATTTGATGCCCGTACCCATAAAATCTCGTCGGTTCTTGTAAGAATCGATTAGGGCAATATCAAAAAAACTACTCATTACACTGATTTTACTTGCGCTTGATAAGTTATGAAACATCGACACAGCACCTTCCAGCGCATACCCTTTGGGACCCATTTTATACATTTCAAAAGTTCCCGCTCTCGGCGTACAACCGTCAACGTACCACAGTTCAGCGAATGTCCATTTGATCGATAAGGGGAAGGACGCACTGGCCGTCGACCAATTCAATCGATCCAATTGTGGCACGCCCTTGCCCGCGTCGTTCAAATAGCTTTGGACATCATACGACGATAGTCCTAAATAATCATAGGCAAACTCTCCACTTTTAAAGGTTGATGGCGCAACGTATTGATCGTAAAGAATATCCTGACCAATGACCCATAAAGGTTTACCGGATTGGATATACGAAACCAATGCGGGATTTCCCGTGGTGGATTCATTCCATATTCTCAATCCAACTCCGTCGGTTGAACAATACCAAATCACGATATCATACTTGGACATTTGTAAATTAGTGGGCGCAATCCCTGAAGAATCTTTGATATTCCAACGATCAAACGCGGTGATTCCCAAGGCGTTTTTTGCACATGAATTCAATGCACTAATCATCGTATCCGAATTGGCCGAATTCAGACCATTGTCATCTACAAAAAGGAAGGTGCTAACTGAGGTGTTGAAAAGCGATCAAATGCAGTATTTTCTGTGGGATTAAATTGCTCCGACGGAGAAGGGTCCAATTAGAGCGACGAAGGGGATTCATCTACAGCGTTTTACCTATTCCCCTGGTCATTTATTGATTATTTCAAACGGTATCAAGAAAGACTATTTTGAATTAGATCAAAACGAAAGGGGGCATCTTTCAAATTTGACTCAACAGTGGGGTTAATTCTATTCCGCTAAAAAGGGGTCAATTAATCCGATTATTTTAACAGAACCCAATCGTCTATAAATAGAGGATTTATTATTGAGGAAACAAGGTTTTTTAATGGCTTGATAATATTTACGTAAGTTTAAGAATGTTTTTTCGAAGCAAAATATTTTATATGAAAACTAACATTAATCGTTTCATCATGTTGTTGATTACCAATTTGATTGCTCTAGCGAGCAACGCGCAGGTGAACAACGCAAGTTTTACCGGATCGGTAAAAGACGGAGAAGGTCAAATTTTAAAGGGAGCTACAATTACGGCTACCCACGAGCCCAGCGGATCTGTTTTTACAGGTTCTTCTAGTAATTCAGGTTATTATTCTATTCCTGGAGTACGTATTGGAGGTCCTTACAAGATTTCCGTAATTTATGCCGACTACAGAGCTGTTGAAGTGAATGATGTATTCATCACATTGGGACAGGATTTTGTATTAGACATGGTAGCTGTATCAAAAGGGAGTTCTATAGGTGCGGTAAATATCAATGTTCAAAAATCAAAAATCTTAAATTCTCAGAACACGGGTGCGAGCACAAACATCAATCAGGAAACATTGAATACAATGCCCACATTGAGCAGAAACTTAAACGATTTCATGCGTATGACTCCACAGAGTAGATCAAGTTCTGTTGCATCAACTACTGGAAATGGTGTTTCATTTTCGGGTCAAGATTCACGATACAACAACTTAACAATTGACGGTTCAATTTTCAACAACTCTTTTGGTTTGGCATCAGCGCCTGCAGGTCAAACAGCATCGACACCTATTTCGTTGGATGCGATTCAAGAAGTTCAAATTAATTTAGCCCCTTATGATGTTCGTTTGGGTGGATTTACGGGTGCTGGTGTAAATGCAGTAACTCGTTCTGGAACGAACAATTTGGAAGGAAGTGCTTTCATGAACACCCGAAACAACAAAATGGTTGGTAAAAAAGCCGGTGAGGTTTCTGTGAAAACAGATGAGTACAACGTTCAACAGATTGGTTTCCGTTTGGGTGGTGCCATTGTAAAAAACAAACTATTTTTCTTTGTAAATGCAGAAGAAGAAAGACGTACGGATCCAGGAACACAATTCAAAGCGAACCGTGGTGAGCCAAGTGGAACAGCTAACGTAACACGTGTTCGTGCATCTGCGTTGGATTCTTTACAGAATTTCCTTAAGACGAAATACAACTATGAAGCGGGTGAATATGATGGTTACAAGAGAGAAACTTATAGTTTCAAGTATTTGTTAAAGTTAGATTGGAATATCAACGATAAAAATAAATTCTCGTTGCGCTACAACTCCTTGGTTTCTCGCAGAGATGTGTTGGCTTCAAACTCTGGTGTTTTCTCTGGTAACAGAAACGGAACAGTAAATGCGTTGAATTTCTCTAACAACAACTATATCATCAATAACAATTTGAACTCTATCATTGGTGAATTAAATACAAATATCAGCAAGAGTTTGTTTTCATCATTCCAAGTGGGTTACACGGCAAACCGCGATTTCCGCGGAAGTGGTGGTGGTATTTTCCCGTTGGTAGATATAATGGAAGCTGGTCAAACATATACTTCATTTGGATATGAGCCATTCACTCCAAATAACATCTTGAATACAAATACATTGCAGATTCAAGAAAATTTGACCTATTACAAAGGCAAACACACTGTGAATGCAGGTTTCAATTTCGAACATTTTGCATTTGAAAACACTTTCACTCCTACGTATTACGGTCAGTTTATATATAAATCATTGAGTGATTTCTACAAGAGTGCCAATGGAGATACATCAGTACAATTGGCTCGTTACGCACTCACTTATAGTGCGGTGGAAAACCGTGGATTGCCAACTGCAAGTCCTAAGGTGAATCAAACGGGTGCATACATTCAAGACAATTTCAAGGTGAGTCAGCGTTTAAAGGTGACAGCAGGTATCAGAATCGATATTCCTTCATATTCTTCAGAAAGTGAATATTGGAACAAGAAAGTAGATACAATGAACTTCATTGGTCCAGAAGGAAAAACTGCAAATTATTCAACCAAAACGTTACCAACTGCAAAACCATTGGTTTCTCCTCGTATGGGTTTCAACTGGAATGCAAAAGGCAATCGCGACATTCAAGTGCGTGGTGGTTCTGGTTTGTTTGCCGGTCGTCCAGCATTTGTTTGGATTAGCAATCAGTTAAGCAACAACGGAGTGACTACCGGTTCTATGCGTTATGATAACGTAAGAATCAATCAGATTCCAAGCCAAGGTAAAGTAAAAAGCTTTACGGAAGATGTCAATGCATTCATACCTGCCAATCCAACTACTCCTTCTTCATTTAACTTAGCATTGACAGATCCAAATTTCAAGTTCCCACAACTTTGGAGAACAGATTTAGGTGTTGATGCTAAATTGCCTTGGAATATGATTGGTACAGTTGAGGTGATGTATAACAAAACCATTAATAATATCAATTACGTAAACGTGAACCAAGTGAATCCTTTGGGTAACTTTGGTGGTACTGATAACCGTGCATATTATGGTTATGGAAACAACGCCAACCGTGTGTATGACAATGTTACGGACGCGATTTTATTGACAAACACAAACAAAGGGTATAACTACTCAACCACAATTAAAATCGAAAAGCCTGCTAATAAAGGTCTTGGATTTATGGTTGCGTACAATTTCTCAGAGACCAAAGACATCATTACTGGTGGATCAATTGCATATTCTTCTTGGAGAGACAATCGTTCAGTACAAGGAAATAATTCTGCTGATTTGGCTTTTTCGGACAATGACCAACGTCATCGTATCATTGGTGCATTGACCTACAAAACTAAATCTAAGAATTTCCCAACAACAGTGAGCGTATTTATGCAATCTGGTAATATGGGCAGATACAGTATGACTTATTCGAATGATATGAATGGTGACCAATTGGCTAACAACGATTTGATTTACATTCCTAATACTGCGGATGATATCAACTGGAAACAGACTGTTGTCAATAAGGATACTGCCACTATTCAGGAGCAAAAAGCAGCTTTCAATAGTTTGTTAAATTCAGACAAGTTTTTGAGTGCAAACAAAGGAAGCTACGCGCAGAGAAACGGTGTGTTGATGAATTGGTTAACTACGTTTGATATTTCGGTAATTCAAGATATCAAAATGGCTAGTTCGAAAAAACATTCTTTGCAATTGCGTTTGGATGTTTACAATGTTGGAAATATGTTAAACAATGCTTGGGGTGTGAGTGATCAGGTGAATTATCCTGCATTGCTGAAATACGAAGGCAAAGATGTTAACAACAAGCCAATTTATTCTATGAACAGAGACAAGAATAACCAATTGATTTCTTCTGTTACAACAAAGAGCGCTGGCTTGAATGATGTATGGCAGATGCAATTCGGATTGCGTTATACTTTCAATTAATTTTTATTAATCCTCTTTAACAAGAAGGGCTGCCCAATGGGCAGCCCTTTCTGATATAAAATAGACAAAATTACTATTGGAATAATCGGACAAACCAATCCCTCTTCGGTGACTTAATGGTCTTGCAATCCAACGGATATTAGATAAGACCCTCTTCGATTCGAAACCTGGGACCTATTGCAAACGTATTGTCCTACTCAAAAATAGGGGGTCAATTTGCAGTGGCTACTGCGGACAACAATACCTGCTTTTACACATTGGGGTGTTTGGCCTGTATTTCCTTAAATAACGGTAGGTAAATATAACATTTGATTTATGCAGGATTAATAAAGTTAGGAATTTGGGAACCCGATAAAACTTTGATGTCAAGAGAAATAAAAAAAGTTATTGCTACAGACCCCATTGAAAAAAAGCTGAAAGTGCCCCGCTTTCGTAAGAGTAAATTGACCCCCTAAATGTGAATACAGCAGGCCCCACGCCCCACTATAATGGGTGTTTTGATTTGTCAAATATGTAAACCATATGTAAACCATCTAAAAACAGCGAGGCCCCAGATTGCTCTGAGGCCTTGATTTTATTGGGTGGAGAATGCCGGAGTCGAACCGGCGACCTCTTGCATGCCATGCAAGCGCTCTAGCCAGCTGAGCTAATCCCCCAATTGGACTGCAAAGATAAGCAGAAATAATTACTTTTTTGACCTCGGATTAACCAAACTATCCTTCGGATAGAGGTGAGTTAAACTGTCCATCACACCCTTTGCCCAC
>Ga0114969_10002564_pt1 | contig 14914 bp, 12 predicted proteins | sample M_130807_MF_Meta_FD_87316 | JGI IMG/M metagenome (GOLD analysis project Ga0114969, IMG submission 87316) | Freshwater microbial communities from Lake Montjoie, Canada to study carbon cycling - M_130807_MF_MetaG | ecosystem: Environmental > Aquatic > Freshwater > Lake | place: Lake Montjoie...
ACAATGCCACAGCATCCACCTGGAACATTCCCGGAGTTACCGTTTGGAGTACCAGTTCCGCCTTGCCAATTACTGAAATCACCATTTTCAAAGTTTGAATTAGTACAATTTGTTGTTTGCGCAGAAACATCAAAAATGTTTGCCAATAACAAAATATAAGAAACGAATAAGAATTTTAATAAAAGGTCAAACCTTTTTCTGTAAAATCTATTCATGTGAGTTGAATTTAGAATGGATTTGATTTTTCATTTTCTTTATCCTTTCAACTATCTGATTATTTATTCAAATTCGTTTTACTAATGGCTGATTTTCGTAGTAATTCCAATGTATTTTGATTCTTCATTATCAAAAAATTAAAACTGCTGAACAGGTATTTTAAGTCGCCCAAACAAAATGAGTATTTCATTGCGCAGACTTCTACTCCTTAAAATGAAAATAGTTGTGCTAAATTTTAAGAATTTTCACATTAAATAAATTATCTATTTAATCATTGGACAGACAACTAAAGCCCTTAACCTTTTTATTTTCGCATTTCAATGACTACCTCGGAATATTTCATGTTAAGATGTTTTGAACTGGCCCGAAAAGGCCTTGGTTATGTAGCACCTAATCCGTTAGTAGGTTCAATTCTGGTTAATAATGGGAATATTATTGGTGAAGGTTTTCATGCAGAATATGGATTAGAACATGCCGAAGTGAATGCAATTCGCGATGCCGAAAAAAAATACTCTGAATTAGTTTCTTCCTCAGAATTATATGTAAGTCTTGAACCATGTTCTCATTTTGGCAAAACTCCTCCTTGTTCAGATTTAATTATTTCGAAAGGAATTAAGAAGGTATATATTTCAAATACAGATTCAAATATTTTAGTTGCCGGAAAGGGTATTGGAAAATTAAGGAGTGCCGGAATTGAAGTAGTTGAAAATTTATTAAGCGATGAAGGAAGAAAAACAAACAAACGATTTTTTACTTTTAATGAAAAGAAAAGACCTTTTATAATTTTAAAATGGGCTCAAACATTCGATGGATTTATTGGACCAACTTCAAAAGAAAAAATTCAAATTTCAGGAAATCAATCTCATGAATTAGTACATAAATGGCGGGGTGAAGAACAAGCTATTCTGGTAGGAAAAGAAACAGCATTAGTTGATAATCCTCAATTGAATGTTCGATTATGGGAAGGAAAAAACCCAATCAGAATTGTAATTGATTCAAAGCTTTTGCTTCCAGAAGAATTAAACTTATTTAATCAAAATATCACAACTATTATATTTAATTCAATTAAAGATCAAACTGAAAATAATATCTCTTTTGTTAAATTAAATTTCAAATCATCCATCTTAAATCAACTTCTCTCCTATCTGTATTCTATTAATATCCAATCAATTATTATTGAAGGTGGAACTTTTACACTCCAAAAATTTATTGATGAAAATTTATGGGATGAAGCAAGAATATTTACATCTCCAAGAAAAATAATTTACGGAATTAAAGCACCAGTTCTTTCAATTAAAAATTGTACTGAAGAATTAATACCAGTCGCTGATGACAAATTACAAATCATCACTAAAACTTCGTTATAAAAAAATATTGTCAATTTCTTTTTTATTGATTTCAATTTAAACAAAAAAGCTACATTGCCATCCGATATTTAGATGGAAGAAATAAGACAATTCATTCAACAAATTCAAAATGATCCCGGCTCAATTTTTAATCCGGAAGCTGTAATTCGTTATGGTGGAATAACGATATTATGCCTGACAATTTTTGCTGAAACCGGTTTGTTTTTTTGTTTTTTCTTTCCTGGTGATTCATTGGTTTTTACTGCAGGAGTGCTTACAGCTACTCAAACCCTTCCTTATCATTGGAGTATAGTTTTATCATTAATGATATTATCTGCTATTCTTGGTAATCTGGTAGGTTATTGGTTCGGAAAAAGAACCGGGAAATTATTAATGACTCGACGCGACACCATTTTTTTCAGAAAAGAATACATTACAACAGCTGAAAATTTTTATGGCCGATATGGCGGAATGGCATTAGTATTAGGAAGATTTCTTCCAATAATCAGAACTTTTGCTCCAATAGTAGCCGGAGTAATTGAATTACCTTTCAGAAGGTTTTTCTTTTATAGTTCTTTTGGCGCTGTGATTTGGGTTTTTCCTATTGGAGGCGCAGGATATTTTCTAGGAAAAATTCCGTTTGTTCAGAATAATTTAGGGTATATAATTCTTGCAATGGTTATAGGAATTACATCTCCGGTAATTTATAAAGTACTAAAAGAAAGAAGAAAACAAAAAAAATTAAAATCAGAATTTCAAGACTCTAAATAATATTACCATATTCAGAGTAGTAATTCATCAGCTATTTTTGATCATGCAATTTTTAACAATAAATGTTCATTCAAATTAAATCATACCACCTTTTAATACTTTTTATGTCAATACTTTCTTCTGTTCCTGTGCTTGCAGCAGACCCGCATAGCGTTGCTATTCCTGATGAGGCTGTAGTTCAAAAATTATATTTAAAAATCAATGTTGATTTTGGAAAAAAAATAATTAGTGGCAAAGCTCAATGGACAATTAAGAAAAGTAAAGAAGCAGAAGCAATTCATTTCGATACTAAAAATCTTACGATTGAAAAAATCACCATTGATGAAATTGAAAATCCCTGGAAATTTTCTTGGGGGAAAAAAGATGAAATTTTAGGCGATGAATTAATTATCCCTTTAAAGGATAACACTTCAATTGTGACGATTTATTATTCCACCTCACCTGAATCTCCTGCGTGTCAATGGTTAGACCAACAACAAACAGCAGGCAAAAAACTGCCATTTCTTTTCACACAATGTCAAGCCATTTTAGGTCGAACTTTATTTCCTTGCCAGGACAGCCCTGGAATAAGGTTTACATATGAAGCTGATGTAAAAGTGCCAATTGAAATGCTGGCATTAATGAGCGCTGAAAACCCCACTGAAAAAAACAACACTGGCAATTATCATTTTATAATGTCAAATCCAATACCGTCTTACTTAATGGCTCTTTCTGTTGGTGATATTAAATTCCAATCCATTGGCGGAAGAACAGGTGTTTATACTGAACCATCAATGCTCGAAAAATCAGCTTATGAATTTGCAGATATGCAAAAGATGCTTGAAACTGCTGAGAAATTATATGGACCATATAGATGGGGGCGTTATGATGTTTTGGTTTTACCTCCAAGTTTTCCATTTGGTGGAATGGAAAACCCAAGACTCACTTTTGCAACACCTACTATATTGGCAGGAGACAGGTCACTGGTTTCGTTGGTTTCACATGAACTTGCCCATAGCTGGAGTGGCAACCTTGTAACAAATGCTAACTGGAATGATTTCTGGCTAAATGAAGGTTTTACTGTTTATTTTGAAAGAAGAATTACCGAAGCTTTATACGGAAAAGATTTTGCCGACATGGAAGCCTATCTGGGAATGGAAGACTTAAAAGAAACATTAAAAGAATTTGAAAAAAATCAAGCAGCCACTTGTCTTAAATTAAAGTTAGAAGGAAAAGATCCTGATGATGGAATGAATAGTATAGCTTATGAAAAAGGTTACGCATTGCTTTTACTTATTGAAAACACAATTGGAAGAGATGCATTAGATGCATTTCTGAGAAAGTATTTTAACTCGCATGCTTTTCAAACAATGAATACAGAACAATTTATAGATTACATCGAAAAGAATTTATTCATAAATTTTCCTGGTGCTGAAGAAAAAATAAATTTGAACGAATGGATTTATAAACCCGGATTGCCAGCTAATTGTCCAACAATTAAAAGTTCAAAATTTATTGAAGTTGACAGGGAATATCAAAAATGGGCAGATGGTGCTACCGCAAATAGTCTAAGAACTGCGAATTGGGCAACTCAACAGTGGATTAACTTTATTGATAAAATTCCTTCAGCTACTTCATTTGAAAGACTTGAAGAATTAGATAAAGCTTTTAATTTATCTAAAACCGGAAATGCTGAAATTGCAGATGCATGGTTTTTACAAAGTTTAATTCATAATTATTCACCGGCATATATTTACATGGAAAAATTTCTTATCGAAGTTGGAAGAAGAAAATTTTTAATGCCTCTATATAAAGAAATGATGAAATCAACAACTGGTAAAAACTTAGCTTCAAAAATTTATATTCAAGCCCGGCCAAACTATCATTTTGTTGCTCGTCAAAGCGTTGATGAAATGCTCAAATGGAAAAATTAATCACTAAATAATTTACACTAATAACAAAAAAATGCTCTCGAAAATATTAATTGTTGATGATGAGCCAGATTTAGAAGAACTCATTCGACAAAAATTCAGAAGAAAGATATCGTCAGGTGAATATCAATTTGATTTTGCAAGAAATGGTGTTCATGCTCTTGATAAAATTAATACTAGTGATAGTCCATACTCTTTGGTATTTACCGATATAAATATGCCTGAAATGGATGGGCTCGCATTATTAGGTAAAATCAATGAACTTGATCCTGCCTTTAAAACCATTGTTGTTTCAGCTTACGGAGACATGGACAATATCAGAACTGCAATGAATCGGGGTGCGTTTGATTTCTTAACAAAGCCTATTGATTTTACAGATTTTGAAACCACCCTAAAAAAAAGCATACTTGAATATAATAAAATCATTGAAGGCATTTCAGCTAAAGAAAATTTAATTAGCGCTAAGCTTGATAAGGAAAGGGCAGAGCAATCAGAAAAATTCAAACAGCAGTTTCTATCAAACATGAGTCATGAAATTCGCACTCCTTTGAATGCGATAAAAGGAATGACTTTAATGTTACTTAAAGAACAGCTTAAAGAAGGTCAGCAAAAAAATCTTGAAATAATTAGAAAATCAACCGATAATTTAATTGTAATTATCAACGACATTTTAGATTTAAGTAAAATTGAAGCTGGCAAATTAGAGTTAGAAAAAATTGATTTTTCAGTTATTGAAAATATTCAGAATGTATTTGAACTTTTAAGATTTAAAGCGGATGAAAAAAAGATTCAATTCTTCACTAAATTTTCTGACGATATTCCCGAAGCAATTATTGGCGATCCTGTTAGACTAGGACAGATTCTAATGAATCTTGCAGGCAATTCAATCAAATTTACTGAATCTGGAAGCGTTACCATTGAAGCAAAAGTTATTTCCAAAGAAAATGATTTAGTAACAATTGAATTTAGCATCAGTGATACCGGTATAGGAATGACTCCGGAACAATTAGATAAGATTTTTGAAAGCTTTTCACAAGCTTCTAAAGAAACCTATAGGAAATTTGGTGGCACAGGTCTGGGGTTAACAATTTCAAAATCTTTAGTTGAATTAATGGGAAGCCAACTGTCTGTTAAAAGCGTGTATGGCGAAGGCACTACATTTTATTTTAATGCACAATTTCCAATTGGTGATAAATTAAAATTAGAAGCTAATTTAAATTCAAATGTTGAGGTGCCTGTTATCAAAAACATAAGCATTTTATTATTTGAAGATAATTTATTCAACCAAATTGCAGCTGAACAAATCTTAGGCTCATCCATTGAAGGAATGAAACTTGAAATTGCTGAAAATGGTTTAATAGGATTTGAAAAACTACAGCAAAAAGATTATGATATTGTTTTAATGGATATTCAAATGCCTGAATTAGATGGTTATGAGACTACAGTAAAAATCAGAACTGAAATAGAAGGTACAAGAAAAAACATTCCAATTATTGCAATGACAGCAAATGCCATTAAAGAAGAAACGCAAAAGTGTCTTCAGGTAGGAATGGATGATTTTATAACAAAACCTTTTGAGCCTAACGATTTACTAATTAAAATCCACCGATTATTAAATAAAAAAAGATAAAATGGAAGAAAACAGAGTAAGTGATCTTAGTTTTTTAAAACAATTTTCATCAGGAAACAATGAAATGATGAAAAAATTAATAAATGTCTTTTTTCAAACTGCACAAGATGCTATGTTGAAAATAGAAGGATTCATTGCTGAAAAAAACTGGGAGCGAGTTGGCTCAATTGCTCATCAACTCAAACCACAATGTTCATACATGGGTATAAAATCAGCAGAACCAATTATTATAAAAATTGAAGACGCTAAAAATTCAGATGGTTCTGTTATACCTGACTTATTTCTTTCATTAAAAGCAATTATAGAAAAAGCTGTTCTAGAACTATCTGAAGAAGTAAAAAAACTCGGTTAATTATTACATTTAAACCCATAAATAAATATAACAACAATGGCTAGTGCGCTTAAGAAAATTTTTTTAGTTGATGACGATCACAACAACAATGAAATGTTGAAGATGCATTTAAGTTCAAAATTCAAACTTGAAATCCTGACATTTTCAACCGGCGAAGATTGTTTACGAAATATCGATCTAAATCCTGATTACATTATTCTTGATTACAATCTTAATTCTGTTAAAGCAGATGCTGCAAACGGGATAGATATTTTGAAAAAAGTTAAAGAATTAAAGCCAAATATTTATGTTTTATTTCTTTCAGGACAAGATAAAATCGAAGTAGCTGTTGATACAATAAAATATGGTGCCTACGATTATGTTGTTAAAAATCAATCTAGTTTTTTACGAATAGAAAATTGCCTTGTAAATATTCATAAGAATATTCGTTTACAGTACTTGGCCAAAGCATACAAGTTTGCAACTTTTTTTCTTGCAGGAATATTATTAGCCATAATAGTTATGGCTATTGTTTTTAAAATTTTAGGCATTTCAGCTTTGAATCCGGGTTGGGTATAAATCATTAATACTCAATTCCATCAGGTGATAAATAGGATACTTAATTTTTAATACTTAAAAGAAAATGGAAGAAAATATTTCAATTGATTTTTTAATTAAAGTATTAAGAAAGGTTTTTCTATTTCAAAATTTACCTGATCATTTAGTTAAAAAGCTTTCTGAAAGTATTTTAATTAAAGATTTCGATTCAAACGCTGTCATTATAAATAAAGGTGATGAAGGGAATACAATGTTTGTAATAATTTCAGGAAAAGTTAAAATCCACGATGGAAAAGAACAAGTTGCTGAAATAAGTGAAGGAAATTTTTTTGGTGAAATGTCTTTGCTCGACGATGAACCTAGGTCAATGTCTGTTACAGCAGTAGAAAAGACTTCAGTTGCAATAATTCATCGCAATGATTTCTTTAATGTATTAAATGATTTTCCTGCTATTTCAAAAAACATAATTACACAGTTAACAAGACAGCTTAGAACTCAAAATACAGTCTTGATAGAGCAATTAAGAAGCAGGGAAAAAGAATTAAATGATTTAGTAGATAAGCGTACTGCTGAATTAGCTACAAGAAATTCTCAATTAACTCATGCACTGGAAGATTTACAACGGTCACAACAACAGTTGATTCAACAAGAAAAATTAGCTTCACTTGGTCAGTTAACTGCTGGAATAGCTCATGAAATAAAAAACCCATTGAATTTTGTCAATAATTTCTCTCAGCTTTCATTGGAAATATTAGAAGAATTAAAAGAAACAACTGATGAAACTGAAAAAAATGAAATTTTAAATGATATAAAAAGCAACCTTGAAAAAATAAATAATCATGGAAAGCGTGCTGACAGCATTGTTAAAAACATGCTTAACCACAGTCGAACCAGAAATGATGAAAAACAACCTACTGATTTAAATAAATTATGCGATGAATTTTTGAACCTTGCTTACAATGGAATGTTCGCTAATAATCCGGATTTCAGTTGCTTTATTTCAGCTAATTATTCTCTTGATATTCCAAAAGTGAAAGTGTTTTCACAGGATATTTCAAGGGTTCTTATAAATTTATTTAATAATTCAATGTATGCTGTCAACAAGCGAAAAAAAACTGGTGAGCTAAATTATAAACCGTCTGTTGTGGTGAATACTTCATTACTCAATGGTGATGTTGCAATTGAAATAATGGATAATGGCACCGGGATTCCTAAAGAAATGGTAGATAAGATATTTGAACCTTTTTTTACAACAAAACCAGCTGGTGAAGGTACAGGCTTAGGTTTATCCTTGAGTTATGATATTATTACCCAAAGCCACAATGGAAAAATATCTGTTGAATCAGAGTTGGGGAAGTTCACAAAATTTACAATTAAAATTCCAACCACTTAAATATATTTAAATGAAAGTATTAATAGTAGATGACGAGTTAGATGTTGAACAATTATATCGTCAACGATTCAGAAAAGAAATAAAGGCAGGAGAGCTTAATATGATGTTTGCATTTTCTGCAAATCAGGCTATGGAGTTTATTGCTCAATTGGCTCCAATGGATATTGTACTTGTTCTTTCAGATATTAATATGCCGGGGTTAACCGGATTTGATTTACTTAAATTTATTCGGGAAAAATATTCTCATTTAAAAGTTGTAATGGTTTCAGCTTATGGCGATCCTGATAATATGAATAAAGCATCATCATTGGGTGCATCTGGCTTTTTAGTTAAACCTATTGATTTTACAATTCTGAAGGAAAAAATTTTCAATTTAAAGTAACTTACTTTTTATTATTATTTTTAAAAAATTCCGTCAATCTACCTTTCATATCAATTCAACTCATATCAGGCAAGATTCTTGTATAGATTTGAATCCAAAATTTAAAAAATCGTTTATATTCTGTTCCAATAATTTAATCTTTCTGAAGTCCACTTGCGTTTACATTTGTTCACATTAAATTCATAAAATACCAATGAAGAAACTTACTACAACATTCCTTTTTCTTTCTATAACATTATTATGCTTTGCTGGTGGACTTAAACCAAGTTACCAGATTAAAGGAAATATTAAAGGAATTACAAATGCTGATGTATATCTGGCTAATTATTATGGCGATAAACAATATTTAAAAGATACTGCTCATGCTGATGCTACAGGCAATTTTATTTTTGAAGGTAAGGATCCACTTCCTGGTGGAATATATCTTGTAGTAACTCCAAGAAAAACATATTTTGAAGTAATAGTTGACAAAGAACAAAATTTCTCTTTTGAAACTGATTCATTGGATTTTATTAAGAACATGAAGATTAAAGGTTCAACAGACAACCTTTTGTTTTACGAATATCTGAAGGAAGGAATTACAGTTCAGCAAAAAATGGATTCATTGACAAAGTCCTTATCCGGTGCAAAATCAAAAGCAGATTCTACTGCAACTTATGATGCAATGAAAAAATGGAATACACATATTAATGACTATCGAACTCAATTTATTAAAGATCATTCAGGTACTTTTTTAGCAAAACTTTTCAAAAGTATTCCAGATCCGGAAGTTCCAAAAGCACCAATCCTTCCAAACGGAAGACCAGATTCAGTGTGGTCATATTATTACTATCGAAACCATTATTTAGATAATGTTGATTTTGGAGATAATCGCATGCTTAGAACTCCTGTTTTTCATCAAAAGTTTGAAAAATTTATTACACAAACTGTTCCTCAGATTCCAGACACAATAATATTTGAAGCCGACAAATTAATTGAGCGTTCACGATCAGATTCTGAGATGTTTAAATATGTTATTTGGTGGGTTACTTATCATTATGAAACAAGTAAAATAATGGGGCTGGATGCTGTTTTTGTACACATGATTGAAAAGTATGTTCAAACAGGACAAACATGGTGGTACGACTCGACACAAACTGCGAAACTTATTGATAGAGCGAAAAAGATTTCTCCAAACCTAATTGGAAACAAAGCACCTAATTTAAAGATACTTGACATGTATATGAATCCAATAGATATGAGTGAAATAAAATCTGATTGGCTCATTCTGGTTTTCTGGGAAGCTACTTGTGGTCATTGCAAAAAAGAAATTCCAAAACTTGACTCTTTATATAAAGAACTTTTAAGACCAAATGGAATTGAAGTATTTTCTATAAATTTAGAAGGTGATCAAAAAGTTTGGATGGATTATGTAAACGAACATCACCTGGAATGGATTAATGTATGGGATCCTTATAACACAAGTAATTTCCGAAAACTTTATGATATCTATTCAACACCCGTAATTTATATCCTTGATAAAGAGAGGGCTATTCGTTATAAGCGAATTGATGTTGACCAAACAAGAGAATTATTTGAAAAAATAATTGCAGATAAAAAGAAAAAGTAGGTAAGGAATTTGAACTGATTATTTTAGCGCTCTTAAATTATTTTTAATGAATTCAAAAAACCGAATACTGATTATAGTATTAATGATAATTGGAGCAGCATCTTGTCGTTTAATAACAAACTACCTTCATCTATGGAACTTCACTCCTATTGCTGCAATTGGTTTGTTTGCCGGTGCGACTTTAAAAGACAAGAAACTTTCATTTCTTGTTCCATTGGTTGCAATGTTTTTAACTGATATTATTCTTGGCTTACATTCTGGATTATTTATAATTTATTTTTCCCTTTGTTTAATAACAATTATTGGAAGTTGGTTACAAAAGCGTCAATCAATTATATATATTATAAGTGCATCACTTCTTTCATCAATTCTGTTTTATTTACTTACAAACTTTTTTGTTTGGTTTAACAATCCACTGCATTCTCAAACCTGGCTATTCTTAATTCAATGCTATACAATAGCATTACCATTTTTTGGAAACACTATCTTAGGTGATTTATTTTTCAGCGGAGTTTTATTTGGTGGATTCGCTTATTTAAAAAGCAAGTCGTCAATTACTACTTAGTTAATTGTTGATTCGATCGTCGATTTAGGCTACAAAGAGTTTTAATTAGCAACAACATTCAGTTTTAATCTGCAAATCACTTGACAATTCTTTGATCATTATTTTCTGTGGGTTTTCTTAGCCTATCAAGAGATTCCTTCCTTTTTCTGAGTAATTCCACTTAACTAAAACACACATAGAACCAGTTAAAAACATAAGTTGCCGCAGTTCATTGCTATATTGAATATTGAATTTTATTCGAGAATACATTACCCGAATTCACAATAAATCTTTCGTTTTAATGAATTACTGTACTTTCTAATAGCGACAGTTTGTATAATCCCGAAGTACTTATTTGCTGATTTAAATTTACTTTTTTTAGTTAACATTTTTCAATACTTGGCCATGGAATATAAAAGCCATTAAGATTATTCTACGAGATTAATAGTTTTAATTATTTCTCAAAGTATTCTGCCAACTCACCATCAAAATACTTCAACGCATTTTTTATTGGGAGAGGCAATCCGCCACCGAGGGCGCAGAGCGAACCGGTTTCGAGGGTTTCGAGCAGGTCGGTCATAAGGGTGTAATCCATTTTATAATCATCGGTTCGTGCTTTCTCCACCATTTCGTAACCACGGGTGGAGCCGAGGCGGCAGGGGAAACACTTGCCGCAACTCTCGTGTGCAGTGAACCGGAACAGGTGTTCGATGTAGGCGATGAGCGGATAATTTTCGGGAATGCAAACCACCGAAGCATGACCGAGCAGAAAACCTTCTCGCGCAAATGAATCGAAGTCGACAGTGAGGCTGTCGATTTTAGAAACGGGAACGAGGCCACCGAGCGGCCCGCCGATGTGCATGGCTTTAACGGGAGTTCGAAATCCACCACCTAAATCATTAATGACTTTGCTGAGGGGAGTGCCCATGTCCACTTCATAAATGCCGGGGCGGTTAAAAAATCCATCGAGCGAAATGAGTTTGGTGCCTGATGATTTTGCGGTGCCGATGGCGGCAAAAGCTTTTCCGCCGTGCTGCATGATGAAGGGAAGATTGGCGAGTGTCTCTACATTATTCACCACAGTGGGTTTGTTGAATAATCCCTGCTGAGTGGGGTATGGTGGCCGCACCCTTACTTCAGGCCGCTGCCCTTCAATGGAAGAAAGCAATGCGGTTTCTTCGCCGCAGATGTAAGCGCCTTGTGCTTTAATTACTTTGAAGTTGAAAGTGAAACCACTGCCGTTAATATTTTCTCCCAGCAGATTTTCATTTTGCAGTTTGGTGATTTCTTCGGTTACGATATCAACCGACTCGGGATATTCGCCGCGGATGTAAACCACTCCGTGTTGCGCACCGGTGATGTAGCCGGCAATCATCATTCCCATTAGCATGGTATGCGGGCGCTGTTCCATGATGTAGCGGTCGGAGTAGGCACCGGGGTCGCCTTCATCGGCATTGCAAACAATAAATTTTGTATCACCTGCCACATTGCGGCACGACTCTAATTTGAATGCCATTGAAAAACCTGCACCACCACGCCCACGCAATCCGGAATCTTTCAGTTCGGCGAGAAGCGTTTCGGGAGTTTTGGTTAAGCAGTCGGTAAATATTTTGTAGAAATCTTTTATGCTTCCATACTCGGTTGTCAGTATGGGTGTGCCGATGGAACCGACATTGTATTTTTCTTTTGTACCCACATTACCTGACTTTATTTTTTCAATATCATCAATATCATTTCCTGAATAATTTTTTCCGCTGATGTGGAACGATGCGTTTTCGTGACAGCGACCGAGGCAGCACATTTCGCCAATCTCGTCGGCTGAATAGTGTGTGCTGAGTTTTGAATGCAATGAATCTTGTGTTCCGGCGGTCATGCACGAACTGCCGTTGCAGATGTAAACTTTCTTGCCTTTGTTTTCGGGTTTCAGAAAATCATAAAAAGATACAGCACCATATACTGATGCTTTTCCAACGAGAAATTCTTCGCGCAGTTTTTCCAATGCAGCCGCATCGGGAGTTCCGGTTGCGGTTGCAAGGTTTCCATATTCTTCGAAAAGATTTTTTGATAATCCTTTCCTACCTGATAAGTCACTTAAATTTTTTGACATCGGTTTTATCGTTGACCTGCCCTGTGGTTATTTCGGGTTTATCGTTTGCCACCTGTGCAGGATTTGAGTAAACTGTAAATTTATTATTGCGGCAGAAAGCCATGAGCGAAATTCCGGCAGCTTCGGCTGAATCAACAGCTAAAGATGATGGCGCAGAAACAGAAGCGAGAAAAGGAATGCCTGCAGATTTAGCCTTGCTTACAATTTCGTAAGACACACGACCACTGACGGTGATGAGCTTTGCTTTATCAAGCCTATTATTATTCACGAGGTATCCAATCACTTTATCAACTGCGTTGTGACGACCAATGTCTTCCATCACTGCCAACAATTCTCCATCAATGGTAAATGCACCGGCGGCGTGTGTGCCTCCTGATTGCTGAAAAGTTTTTTGCTGTGCGCTCACTTTTTCAAACATCATTTTAACCATTGCAGGATTGAGGATATCTGAATTTAAAACTCTGTCGGTTCCCAATTCATCCAATTCAGTTTTGCCACACACACCACATGATGATGCGGAAATTACATTTCGTGTTCCGGCGAAATCTTTAAGAATAAGTTCGGGTGGAATTTTAACATTCACTGCTGAAATAAATCCTTCTTCATTCTTTTCCAAAATATCTATAACAGGATGTTCGGTTAAACTCTGAAATATTTTTTCGGAGAATAATAATCCGCGAACCAGTTCCATTTCGTTCCCGGGAGTTTGCATGGTAACAGTGAACGGAACTTCATTGACTGCAATACTCAGCGCAACTTCAACTGCGAGAATATCTTCGACCTGAGAAAATTTCCCATCGTTAAAAAACAGTCCGTTGTATTGTTCAATGTTCATTTGATGATTAACTCAGTCCTGTGATTTTTCCATTGTTATCAATGTCCATGTGCTCAGATGCTGGAACAACAGGCAGCCCGGGCATGCGCATCATGTCACCTAAAATAGGAATAATGAAGCCGGCACCTGCTGCAAATTCAAACTCACGCACATTAATCGTAAATCCTTTCGGGCGACCAACAACTGTTTCTTTATCGGACAATGACTTTTGTGTTTTCGCCATGCAGATTGGTAATTTATCGTAGCCCAAATCTTTTATCATTTTCAATTGCGTGCGTGCCTTCGAAGAATATTCCACTCCATCGGCCCCGTAAATTTCAGTTGCGATGCGATTGATTTTATCTTCCACACTCAGATTCCAATCGTACAATGGTTTAAATTTATTTGAACCACTTTCAATAACTTCCAAAACAGCTTGTGCCAGTTCTTTAGTTCCATCGCCACCTTTTGCAAAGCCATAAGATACAATCGCTTTTACATTCATTTTAGCGCAATGTGTTTGCACAAATTCAATTTCTTCCTGCGAATCAGTTGGGAAATTATTGATGGCCACCACCGGAGTGATTCCGAATTTTTTACAATTCTCAATGTGCTTTTCCAGATTCTGAAAACCTTTTATCACGCGGTCCATGCTCGGAGTATTGTACTCTTCTTTTTTTGCTCCCCCGTGATGGCGTAGTGCGCGGATGGTTGCGACTAACACAATTGCATGCGGCGCTAATCCGGCATAACCACATTTTATGTTCATGAATTTTTCAGCACCAAGGTCGGCACCGAAACCTGCTTCGGTTACTACATAATCACCTAACGACAATCCCATTTTAGTTGCGAGAATTGTATTTGTTCCCTGCGCAATGTTTGCGAACGGACCACCATGTAAAATAGCAGGGTTTCCTTCCAGTGTTTGTACGAGATTTGGTTTGATGGCATCCTTCAACAAGATGGCCATTGCTCCCTGCGCTTTTAAATCGCGTGCGAAAATTGGTTTCTTATCGAAAGTAAATCCAACGAAAATATTTCCGAGGCGCACTTTCAAATCATCAATATCTTTTGCCATGCAAAGTATCGCCATCACTTCTGATGCGGGAGTAATGTTGAATCCATCTTCTCGAGGAATACCATTACTTACACCACCTATTCCAACAATTATCTGGCGAAGTGAACGATCATTCATATCCATTACACGCTTCCACTTAATGGTGCGTGGGTCGATGCCTAAATTATTTTGTTTGTTCTGCAGATTATTATCAATGAGCGCAGCTAATAAATTATTTGCTTTTTC
>Ga0114969_10002565_pt1 | contig 14912 bp, 16 predicted proteins | sample M_130807_MF_Meta_FD_87316 | JGI IMG/M metagenome (GOLD analysis project Ga0114969, IMG submission 87316) | Freshwater microbial communities from Lake Montjoie, Canada to study carbon cycling - M_130807_MF_MetaG | ecosystem: Environmental > Aquatic > Freshwater > Lake | place: Lake Montjoie...
AAGGAAGGTAAATTAAATAACATTGCAATGGGAACAACCATAGTTGCAACTCAACCATTAGGATACAATTTCTTAGGTGGTAAGTTAATGGCAGCCTTAACAACCTCACCAACTTTTCGTAATGAATGGTTTACTAAATACAATGATGTCCTATGTGCAATACACACAACTGCTCTATATGGTGCAAGTAGTATGTATAATGGTATAAAACACTTTAAGACATTAGGAGAGAGTGCAGGTAAGGTAGGAATTAAACCTGATGATAATGTTTATAGACCCTGGATGAATTGGATTAGAGAAACTTATCCAGACTTTTACGCATACTCAATAGACGCAACAGGCCCTAAACAGGTAATGTTAAATCGTATCTTAAAAGAGATTGGAATAAAAGCAGGCACATACAATCACGGATTTAAGAGAGGAGTATACTTTTCAATCTTTCATGAGAATGGTAAAGAGTATTTACAAAATAAGATTTCCGCAGACGAATTAAAGTTAAATCCCATTTTTGAACAAGGTGATGATTATACTATTAAGTGGTGGAAAGATAAAGCAATTAAGAGATATACAACACTACATACAGAAGGTAGATTAAAAAACGAAACACTTTATTATATTGATATTATTGGTATGACTTGGGAACAATGCAAATCAAAATATCTAAATGAAGTAGGGAGATAAATTATGTATAACGAACAAGAATATTTTACATATACAAACAATCAAAAACAAAAAATAAAAGAAATGGATTTTCAACAACCAACAAAAGCAACATTAGACGGCAAACCATTAGTAAACCAAGACGCACAGTATTTCATTGATTTCTCTAAACTAAATAGAATGGAGGATTTAATAATGATTTTAGCTTGTGTAGGATTTGTATTCTCACCACAACACCCACACTTTGAGTTTCTACAACAATTTCTTGCATTAGACAATCCTGTATTGCCTGGTAACAAACCACAACCACAAGAATTAAAGATGCCTAAACTAACACCCGTAACTAAGAAAGATGCCTAATACTGAATTACAAGAGATAAAGGAAAACCTAAGTAGGATAGGTGGGTATATACCAATTGAAATGACAGATTGGGTTTGGAATAATTATAAAAGGTTATCCAACTCAAACGAAGGCAAACCATGTAATTGCGGGTCTGCTGCAGCACATTGGAGAAGGGCAATTGACTTTCTAACAGACTGGGTAAAACAACAAGAGACCAATGAGTAATGAAGTGACAGGAAGTATTGAAAGAGAATGTGAAAGGAGACTAACAAATCTATTCACACAATCAAATACCTGGTTACTTAAAGTTGCATATAATGTATGTAAGTCCTATGAGACTAGTGAGGATTTGGTGCAAGAACTTTATGAATATTTGCACACCAAGAAAAACCCAAAACTATTCTTTAAGGATGATAGTTATAATTTAATTTATTGTATGAAGTTTATTAAACATAGATTTATAAACAAGACAAAGAAATTGAATAGAATAAAGTATATAGGTGAAATATATTGTGACAATTCAGCAGAGGAAACATATGATATAGATTATGATTTAGCAATAGAGGAAGCTTATAAAAATGTAAAAGAGGAATTGGAACACATAAAGAAAACCAAAGACTTTGCTTCTGCAATGTTATATGAGAGATATTGGTTTACGGATGATACTTTGGACGAAGTTGCAAGTAAGATTAAGATTTCCAAGAGCACTACTTTTTTACAGATTAAGAAGGTGCGCAATAGATTAAAATCTGTTATAGACAACCCTTTCAAATAAGTTATATGGGATTATGGAATGTAAAGTTTGACCACAAGAATGGTGAAACAAGAGTATGTAAAGGATGTGGTGCATCTTTTCACACAAAGAAACCTAGATGGAGATGTAATGAATGTTTGAATGCAGCACAAAAGGTAATTGAAACTGCAAAGAGAGCTAAGTATGAAAGAAAAGAACCATACCCATATCAAGGCCCTAAGCATGATTACCATACAAGGTTTTATCCTCTAAGGGCAAAACTGCATAAGATGAGAGTAAGAGAGGAATGGCAGGCATACTTTAAGGAAAAATTGGATGAGATAATGCAAGATAAGATACTAATGAAATGGATAAACGATAGGAGAGATAAAGAAACTGCTGAAACTAAACAAGCTAAGAGTAAAAAGAATATTCAAAAGGATTACCCAAACACACACGACTACTATGAATACTAACTATCATAGCATAGATTATCAATATGCATTTTTTAGATTTGATTGGACTTACATAAAGGACAAACAAATTATACTTAAAGGAGATAGTTTAGGTGGCATGTTAATCATTGCAGATAGTGAAGGAAATACATTAAAGATTTTTGGATTTGAAAGAATAATATGAGTAGCTTTTTTGAATATAATAATACAGATATTACAATAGATGAATGTAATACACCAGAAAAGAATAAATTGTTTAGAGAGTTTATAAACAGATATCATTCTTATGTAAAGTTTGCAAACGCACCACAACGCAGAATAAATTGGTTGATATGGAATGGTGCAGAGTTAGTAGGTGCAATAGGAATAAGTAGTTGTGTATTAGCAGTAGGTGATAGAGATAGATGGATAGGTTGGACAAAAGAGGAAAGAATGAAATTATCTAATAGTATGGCAAACAATTATAGATTTTGTTTGAAGCCAGAAACAGGCGTAAAGAACTTAGGTAGTAGAGTATTAAAGATGATTAGAATAGAAGGTGCAAAGAGATGGAAAGAAAGATATGGTGATGACTTGCTACTAATGGAAACCTATGTATTAAAGAATGAAAATCGTAGAGGTGCAGTTTATTTAGCAGATAATTGGACACATGTAGGAAATACAATCGGAGTTAGTATATCAAAGGCAGCAATTGGATTATGGATAAAGGAGAATAGCAGCAGAGGTAAGTTAGCAAGAATAGATATGAAAGCTGCAATTAAGAAATATGCAGTAGGTGGAGAACACTATCATGTAACTAAATCAGAACCAAAGATGATATTTGTAAAACCATTAGTAAAAGATTGGAAAGAAAGAATACAATATGAAAAAGAATAAACAAGGAAACGAAATATGGATTTTATTATTCACATACATAGGTGCAATTGCATTTATATTATTATGCAGTAAATACATGTCATTATAAAAATAGGTTACAACCTAATTCTAAGGTGGCGTCCTGACCACATATCTATAAAACGATACTCACTACTACAAAATAAATTAGAGGTGTTATAATAATAGTAAAATACAATTATAATACAATATGCCATTTATCAAAGGTGATACAAGAATAAATGCAAACGGCAGACCAAAAGGTAGTTTGAATAGAACTACGGAACAAATGCGTCTAACAATAAATCGTGCAGTCAATTCAACCTTAGCAACATTACAAAAAGATTTAGAGGAATTAAAGAAAACTAATCCAGAGAAAGCTTTAGAGTTATCTATGAAACTTATGGAGTATTGTATGCCTAAGATGAGAAGCATAGACATTAAGGGAACAATGGAAGTTAATGCAAAGATACAATCAATCAACCTAAACATAGTAGATGGAACTAAACATAACGACCTCAAAGACATATAGGGATATTGATAATAGTAAAAAGATTTGTATTCTGCAAGGTGGAACAAGGTCAAGTAAAAGTTATTCTGCTCTACAATGGATATTAGTGCATGCATTGATGGAACCAAACATAGTAGTATCAGTAGTAAGAAAGTCTTTTCCGTCTATGCGTGTATCTATTATGAGAGACTGGCAATCAATACTTAAAGGTTTAGAAATATGGTCTGATGAGAATTGGTCTGCAACTGAACACATATATACTTTTGACAATGGTAGCATGGTAGAGTTTATGTCAATTGATAGTAGTGAAAAGAGAAAGGGTAGTGCAAGAGATTATTTATTTATAGATGAGTGCAATGAATTAAGTAGAGAGGATTACTTTCAGTTATTTATTAGAACAAGAAAGAAAACTATTATTGCATACAACCCCTCATTCGGAACTAACCACTATATCTTTAATGAAATACAAACACACCCTGAAAGCAGTTTATATATCTCAACTTTCTTAGACAATCCTTTTTTAGAGAAATCTATTATAGAGGAGATTGAAAGATTGAAATGGATTAACCCTGAATACTATAAGATATATGGATTAGGTTTGCCTGGCAACAATGTAGGAACTATCTTTACGGCAGACTTAGTAGAGGAGATACCTGATGAAGCAAAGTTTGTTGCATTCGGTATGGATTTTGGTTTTAGTATTGACCCTAGCACATTAGTTGCAGTATATAAGTGGAATGAAAACTTATACTTTGAGGAATTACTTTATAAAAAAGGTTTAGTGACAAGTGAGATTATAGCAGAATTAAAATCATTAGATGTGCAGAGAAATCCAATATGGGGTGATAGTGCTGAAAGCAGATTGATAGAGGAAATATACAGAGCAGGTTTCAACATAAAGCCTGTTAAGAAAGGTAAGGATAGTATTAAGATGGGAATTGATATCATGCACCAACACAAACTACATATACTTAAAAGCAGTGTTAATATTGTAAGAGAGTTTAGTGAGTATGTGTGGACAGTAGATAAGAATGGTGAGTTTGAAAACATACCTGTTGATTACTCTAACCACGCAATAGATGCAATCAGATATGTTTGCATGGAACAATTAAATTATAAAAAGATTAACGCAGGAAAATATTCAATATCAGTTTTTTAATTATGAAATATACAGAGGAACAAATAGAACAGATGGAAGGTTTAATAAATGAACTAATGAAAATCAATGGTGAATTAAATGCAAGGTGTATTGCCTTTAATGCAAAGTTAGAGAATGAGGAAAGAAAGGTGCAGAAACTAAATCAACTGCTATTCTTTATAGGACAGAATACAAATACAAATTAACATATGAAAACAACATTAAAAATTACAATGCCTGAAAGTTGGGCAGATATAAGTTTAAGTAAGTATCTTGCATTACAATATGATTTGGAAGCATACAAAGATGATAGAGAAGCACAAATGAATTTTATGATATCTCACCTATGCGGAATAGAAATTAACGATATATTAAGTTTAACGCAACAATCTTATGCAGGATTACAAAAAGACTTATTTAATTTTATAAATGATACTAAAGCAGAACTAGAAAGATTTATATGGATTGATGGAATAGAATACGGATTTGAACCTAACTTATCTAAAATGACTTATGGTGCCTATGCTGACATAACAAGATATGAAACTATCTCTATTGATACGAATTGGAAAAACATAATGAATATATTATATAGACCTGTTATAGCAAAGAGTAAAGGAGGCACATACGAAATACAATCATATGAGGGCAATACTAATCCTGATAAATGGTTAGATGTCAATATGAATTATCATTTCGGGTGTATGTTTTTTTTTGTGAATTTGTCAATGGACTTGTTGAATTCTACCCTGAACTCTACGATACAGACAATGGAAGTCCCTCAGAATTACAAGCAAATTTTGGAAAGAAGTGGAAAAATTATTCAACAATCATTGAACTTGCAGGCGGGGATATTCAACAAATAGATAGAGTAGTAAGAGAACCATTAGAGAAATGTTTATTATTTCTTGCATATAAGGCAGATAAAAACTACTTAGAAAACTTAATGCACAAAGAGGCATTGAAATCTATTAGATAAACCCACTACTTTTGTTATTGGTGTTGTTAAATAAGAAACTAATTCTTATGTCAGCTCCTAAATGGTCTAACTCACCCAATGGTTTATTAAGATATTCAATCAATAGATTAAATAATACAGGCATTTACATAGGCCCTACACAGGGTTTATCAAGTCCAAAAAATAATAGACAAGGATGTTTGTGTCCTAAAACTCTTACATACAGCAGAAAATGTTGCAATGGAGATTTAATAGCACAAGGTATCGGTAATGTAGGTGGAAGCAATCAAATCAATTAAATAATATGGCTCAATATACAAAATCACAATTAGTATCAGCATCTAACGCAACTTATTTTACTAACACTTCGGGTGGTATATCTGCTTCTGCAGTTAGAGACTTAAACGATAGTTGGATTAGCAGTAGTGCATTATTATCAGGTAGCAATACTTTTATAGGTAATCAAATCATTAGTGGAAGTTTGACTGCACAATTACAAGCAAACTATATTTGGTTAGGTGGTAGTAATGGATATAACCAAGCAGTATCAACTTCGTCTATATCTTTACAAGGTGCACAAGGTATACAAGGTTTACAAGGAACAATAGGTAGTCAAGGTGTGCAAGGTATAACAGGTGCACAGGGTATTACTGGCAGTCAGGGTATACAAGGAACGCAAGGTTTAACGGGAGCACAAGGTTTACAGGGTATAACAGGCACACAAGGCATCCAAGGAATTACAGGAGCTAGTGGTAGTCAGGGTATTCAGGGTATACAAGGAGCAGATAATTCAACACAAGGTGCACAAGGAACAACCGGTTTGCAAGGCATTCAAGGTATAAATGGTATTAGTGGTAGTAATGGAGCACAAGGAACTCAGGGTATACAAGGTATTCAAGGAGCAGATAATTCAACACAAGGTATACAAGGTATACAAGGTATTCAGGGAGCTGATAACTCAACTCAAGGAGCACAAGGCACTCAAGGAACCAATGGAACGCAAGGTGTGCAAGGATTTACTGGAGCACAAGGTATTCAAGGTATTCAGGGTATAACTGGTATAACTGGTAGCAATGGAACACAGGGTGCACAGGGTATTCAAGGTGTGCAAGGAACACAAGGTAGTGGTGTAAGCTCAGGTAGTTTATTAGTCACTGCATCTTTTGCATCAACTAATATAACATTTACAAAAGGAGATGCGACTACATTTAATTTACCAGGGTTTGCAACAACAGGTAGCAATACATTTACTGGTAATCAAGTAATAACAGGTAGTTTATATGTTTCCTCGTCAATACAAAAAGATGTAATAGTTGAAGGACAATTATGGATTAGTAGCTCAAATCTTTTTGCATCAGGTAGCACAATTCAACCTCAATTAAATATTGCAGGGGCCACCTCAGGTAATGTATATGGTAGTAGGAGTGGGTCAACACTTATTAGACCAGCTGGATTAGTCCTTACAAGAGGAAATACTTATAGTGAATTATTGGCAGGTGGATTAAGCACAAACGGACCAGATTTAATAAATACTTTATTTAGTAGCAATACTGCAGAATATACACTTATTGCAACTGACAACAACACAATAGATAATGAAATTGATTTATATGTAGATTTATCAGGAAGTTATTTTAGAGATTATGACGCCCAGATAGGTTATAGCAGTTGGTTGACATTAGGGCCTAATGATGGTATAACAATTCCAACTCCTACATTTACAAGAGGATTAAAAGTGACAGGTAGTTTAGATATTAGTGGTAGTTTAACTGCATCTTTACAACAAGGATTTACTTATGTTGGTAATGCAAATGGTAGAACAGTATTAGTAGCAACTAGCTCATTTGGTGGAACAACTAATACAGGTAGTTTGTTAGTGACCGGTAGTGTTGCAGGTAATGTTTTAACTTTTACAAAGGGAGATGCAACAACATTTAATTTAACAGTAGCAACTGGTAGTGGTGGTGGTGGAACTGGAAGTGTTGATACAGGTAGTTTATTAGTGACTGCATCTTTCGCATCTAACAATATAACATTTACAAAAGGGGATGCAAGCCAATTTAGTTTACAAGGTTTTGCAACAACCGGTAGCAATACATTCAACGGAACACAAAATATATCAGGTAGTATTGTAATGAATAGTGCCAATGATGGTGAAAAGTTTTTAATTTATAGAAATGGTCAACCAACTCAAAACTGGGAATTTGGTATAACAAGTCCAGGTAATTCTTTCTTAAAGACTAGAAATAGAACATGGGTGCAGAATGATGGTGTTGATGGTGAACTTATGATACACTATTTACCAACCAAGTTTGAAAATGGAATATATACGCAAGGGTCACAATTATCTATAACAGGTAGTGTTGTAATCGCTGGCAACTTAACTGCATCTTTACAACAAGGATACGCATGGGTAGGTAATAGTGGTGGTGTTTCTAGTTTAGTAGCAACAAGCTCATTTGGAACAAGTATCAATACAGGTAGTTTTGCAACAACAGGTAGCAATATATTCATAGGAACCCAAATCATAACTGGTAGTATGTTTGTATATGATAGTGGAAGTGGCCAAAGAGCAGAGATAATGAATGGACAAATAAGTAGATTTCCACAATTATACGCAACAACTTTATTCCCAGGAACAATACAAGACGACAACGGAAATAATATTTTAATAAAGTCTAATGCAGGTGGAGCAACTAATGGTGGATTTTTAGTTGTTAATACTGTATCAGGGTCTCAATTTACAGGTAGTGTAGCAGTGCAAGGTAATATAGATATAACTGGACAATACTTAATAAACGGAGTGCCTATTAGTGGTGGTGCAAATATTGACACAGGTAGTTTAATGAGAACTGGTAGTGTTGCAGGTAATGTTTTAACTTTTACAAAAGGTGATGCTACTACATTTAGTTTAACAGTTGCAACTGGTAGTGGAGGTGGAAGCACGGACACAGGTAGTTTATTAGTGACTGCATCATTTAACACTACAACAAGAGATATAACATTTACAAAAGGTGATGCATCAACATTTAAGTTAGGTGCATTTGCAATAACAGGTAGCAATACATTTAATGCTAATCAAACAATAACAACTGCAGGAAATACTCAATTAGATATAATCAGCACAGGTGGTGGCCAAGCTAATTTATCTTTTCAAGCACCTAATTCTAACTTTGCTGCATATGGTCAATTTAATATCACCAACAACGGACAATATGGTGGAAGTGGAAGTATTAAAGTTATAGCAAGCAAAAATTCTATGGAGTTAGCTGCTGATAGTGGTATCAAAGTAGGAGCAACAAATGGTGGTGGCAATGCAGTGGATGCAGGTGCTATAACAATGCAAGTCCGCTCAGGTAGTTTATCATTAGCACCTGCAGGAACTGCTAATACAACTGCATCTTTATTACACTTATCTAGCTCAAGTAATACTGCTAATGTAAACTTAATATTTAAGAATAATAGCAATACTGCAGATACAATTATATCAGGTAGCAATAATATATTTACAAATCCAACTGCAGCAACTGCAGGTTTGAAAAGATTTATTGGTGGTAGTGGTAATTTAATGTTATCACCTGGAGCTGTCAATCAAATAAGTGCTTCTCAAGCATTCCCAATTACAACGAACTTTAATATTCATACGGGTGGGTCTATTTCAACAAGAGCTGCAGTAAGTGCATCTGCATGGACTATCAGTAATAATATGTTGATTGGGTCTATACAAGTTGGAAATGCCACTGCCAACGCAGAAAAGCTATTAGGCACTTTGAATATCACCAGCAATCAAGTTCAAAATACTTTGGTAATCACTGCAAATAGAACTGCAATTAGTGCATCTACAAGTATAAATAGTAATGCAATCATAGGTGGGTCAACTGTTTTAACAATGGCATCGTCCTCAATTGGATATTTTGGTAATGTGGGTAATGCAACAATTACTAATGGATTTCAAAATGCAGGTGGAAGCTCAGGCAACAATGCTTTAAGTGTGTCACAAAACTGGTTTGGTGCAGCGATAATCAATGTATCAGGAAGTGATGCAGGTGGTTTAACTAATCCAAGAAGTATATCTAATAATTACTTGTTTAGTGGGTATCAGACAACAGCAACCGAAACAATTGCAAATCTTTCATTAAATGGTAGTGGGTCGTCAATGGTATCTACGATGGCAATGGGACATGAATTGGGTATAACTGGTAGTAATGGACTAGATACAAATATTGGTGGTTTAACACCAGGAATTGGAGCAGGTAGTGCATTCTTTGGTAGGTGGAACTCACAAAGTGGTAATAGAGCAAGAACTGCTGAAACTATATTTGCAATAGGAACAGGAACTAGCACCTCGTTAACTAAAACAGGCTTCTTAATAGATAGTGGGTCTAACTCATACTTTGAAGGAACATTAAATGTAAGTGGTAGCACAACAATGACGGGTAGTTTAACTGTAACAGGTAGCACAATATTAAAAAGTCTATCAACAACAGGAACTCCTTTAACTATACAATCGTCAAATACAACTGATTATATTGCAGCTAAACTTGTAGGAGGTGGCCTTTATATATCGTCGTCTGATTACGGAACAAGTTTTGTAGGTGGAACTGATTTATTAGGAACATTCAATTTAAGTGGCACAGGATTAAATATGTCAGATGATAATAATAACCAATATGCATCAATTACTAAAACAGGTATAGAGGTTGGTTGGAATAATACTGGCAACACGAACTTATGGATGAACGATGGTAGTTACTTGACTAATGTAACAGTAGCATCACCCTCAGGTAGTGGAACATTTATTGCAGGATTAAACACGGCAGAGGATTTAGTTGGTTTAGTGCAATTCCAAAGTAAAGCGAATTGGACTGATGGTAGAACAACATTTTTGACACCATTAGTTGCAAAATCAGGTAGTATAATAACAGGTAGTTTCAATGTATCAGGAAGCTCAACATTTAACGGAAACCAAACAATAAGTGGTAGTTTATTAGTAAGCTCTTTTACAACATTAGCAAGTGTAAGCTCCTCATTAAACTTTGCAGATGACACTGCGGCAGCAGCAGGTGGAGTGCCATTAGGTGGATTATATAGAAACGGTAATTTCGTAATGATAAGATTAACATAATAAAAATATATGAGTTTAATATTAAATGCTTCAATTCAGGGTAATCAACAATTCACAGGAAGTGTGGATGTTATCGGGTCACTAAGTATAAATGGAGTGCAACTACCAAGTGGTGGAAGTGGTAGTCAAGGTGCAACTGGTGCACAAGGCCAAGCTGGCCAAGCTGCAGCACAAGGTGCGACTGGTGCACAAGGAGGAGATGGAACACAAGGAGCACAAGGTGGTGCAGGTCAAAGTATAACAGGCCCACAAGGAGCAATAGGTGCACAAGGACAACAAGGAGTAGGTGGTCAGCAAGGAACACAAGGAGCAACCGGAGCACAAGGAACACAAGGTGCAACGGGAACAAACGGATACGGATATCAGGGATTAAATACGACTGCATCTTTAACTTTACAAACTGGAACGATTACATTTACTACTAATACAAATGTGACCTCAAATGCATTCCAAACAGGTAATAGAATAAGATTAGCACGCCAAGCAGACCCTACTGTTTATTGGGAGGAAGGTGTTATCACTGCATACACAACAAATCAAATGACAGTTTTGATAGATTTAGTGAATGTGAGTGGTGGAACATTTAGTGGATATGATATTGGAATTACAGGTCAGCAAGGTAATATTGGATTGCAAGGAACTCAAGGAACTGCAGGCCAACAAGGAACACAGGGTGGTGTTGGTGCACAAGGACAACAAGGAGTAGGTGGTCAGCAAGGAACACAAGGAGCAACCGGTGCAGGAACGCAAGGTGCAACTGGAACAGGAACACAAGGAGCTAATGGAGCACAAGGCACAACCGGTCAATCTACAACGGGAGCTCAAGGTGCAACGGGTTCGCAAGGAGCAGGTGGACAGCAAGGAACACAAGGTGCTACTGGAACTGGAACACAGGGTGCCAATGGTGCACAAGGAACGAATGGTAGTCAAGGTGCAACTGGTTCGCAAGGAACAACTGGAACTGGAACTCAAGGAGCAACTGGTGCACAAGGAACTAATGGTAGTCAAGGTGGAACGGGTAGTCAAGGTGCAGCAGGTGGTCCTGGTTCACAAGGAGCAACAGGCACAGGCACGCAAGGTGGAACAGGAGCACAAGGAGCAACGGGAACAGGAACGCAAGGAGCAACCGGTGCACAAGGAACAACAGGAACAGGAACACAAGGTGCTGCAGGAACTGGAACGCAAGGTGCACAAGGAGCAAACGGAGCAGCAGCACAATTAGTAATCAATAGCAATACTGATAACAATGTATTAACTGCAACTGGAACCTCTACATTACAAGGTGAGAATAATTTAACATTCAATGGTAGCACATTAGCAGTAGCAGGAGCAATCACTGCAACTGGAAACATTACTGCATACTTTACCTCTGACAAAAGACAAAAGAATAATATACATGTAATCATAGATGCATTAGAGAAAGTTAAAAAACTTAATGGTGTTAAATGGGATTGGAATGAGGATAATACAGATGAAGTGACAAAATCATTACCTGCAACAGGACTTATCGCACAAGAAGTTGATGAGGTATTGCCTGAAGTTGTAATACAAAGAAACGATGGATACTTAGCAATTGACTATTCTAAAATGATAGGATTGATTGTTGAAGCTATTAAAGAATTGGACGCTAAAATAAAATAGAATGGCATTACCTGCAAGTGGACAAATCAGTATGGATGATATAAGGGTTGAATTAGGAGTGCCTAGTCAATCACCTTTTGGAATAAACGAAGCGAGACTTGGAACATATGTTGCAATAAATCAATTCTCTCCGTCTAAACCACCCTCAAGCGGACAAGTTAGTTTAGCAAGTTGGTATTCATATTGTCAAAATTGTGGATATAATAGTGGCACATTTTATTATAGTAGTGTAAGTGCAGCTGCAGCATGTGCAGGAAGTCCAAATACAACTCTTTATTGGAGTGGCAGTTTAGGATTAGGAACTATATTATATACGGATAGCTTAGGAACAAGTGAAGCATCACAAGGTTATTGGAGTGATGGAACTAATGCATACTTTCAAAATTGTCCTGACGGATGTTATGATGGTATTACCTCAATTACAGCATGTTCTAGTCCAAGTTATGGTTTGTATACAGCAGATGAGTATTATTGTGATGGATTAACTTGCACATTTAGTATGTCAGATGTATTAGTAGCATTTGCATTACCATTTACACCAAATTATGGTAAGTTTTATGAATTGCAAGCAGGTGGGTTTTATTATATTTTAAGTGAGGAGGTATTTACAGGACCAGGAGCAATATGTAATAAAACACCAAACTTTACCAATTGTAATAGTTGGTGTAGTTTATAAAAAATAAATTATGGAAAGAATAATTAGAGTATCGTATGTAAAACCAGCTACGAATGAAAATGAAATTGGTTTAGAAAAGCACAGAGATTACTATACCAATACAGATACATTAGATGAAGCAATTGAAAGTGCAAGAACTGAAATGCTAAAACTAATTGCAAAAGTAGGTGGTGAAATAATTAGTATAGAACAGATTTAACACTTTTTGATTTAGAGGTGTTAGATATATATGATGGCAAATCTTACAAAACTCGTTATAGACAACGGTGGTGATATATTCCCACTTATAATCCCAACAGAACAAACAGGCGGAACTGGCCTTATGAACCCCTCTATCTACAATGATAATGGGAAATTGATATGCAATTTAAGGCATGTTAATTATACACTCATGCATTGTGAAGGACAACAAATCTTTGGAAATAGACATGGGCCATTAGCTTATCTTAATCCTGAAAACGATATTAAGTTAAAGACAATCAATTTTATGCTAGAGTTAACAGATACTCTGGATATTAAAAGATATACGAAAATTGATACCTCTAAATGTGATGTAGACCCATTGTGGGAGTTTCACGGATTAGAGGATGCAAGATTGTTAAGATGGGATAATGATTTATGGATTTCTGGTGTGCGTAGAGATACAACACACAACGGACAAGGTAGAATGGAATTATCTAAATTGGATAAAGACTATAAAGAAACTGATAGATACAGAATAGAAGCACCAATTGATACAGGCAGTTATTGTGAAAAGAATTGGATGGTCGTAGAGGACTTACCATTTCATTATGTAAAGTGGGCAAACCCAACAGAAGTAGTTAAAGCAAATATTGAAACACTACAATCAGAACAAGTTGTATTAAAGCAAGGTGTAGGTGAGTTTCAAAATATGAGAGGTAGTAGCCAAATTGTAAGATGGGGTGATTATCGTATTTGTATTATTCACGAAACTGCATTATGGAAAAATAAATTAGACCAAAGGAATGCTAAATACACACATAAGTTTATAGTATGGGATTTAGATTGGAACATACAACATATATCAAATCCATTTAGTTTTATGGATGGTGAGATTGAGTTTTGCTGTGGATTAGCATTTCATAATGGAGATATGTTAATCTCATTTGCATTTCAAGATAATGCAGCATTCATACTTAGAGTGCCTCAATTACAAATCAAATCAATTATATGGAGCTAAATAAATTATTAAAAGAATATATTAAGGATAGCAGAAATCCAAAAGTCTGTTTTGATTTAGGTTGGGCATACGAACAACAGGGACAGACTGCTTCTGCATGTGGATTTTATTTAAGAGCAACAGAGTTTGGTAGTGATATTAAACTACAATACGAAGCATTATTAAGAATGGCTTTATGTTTTGAGAAGCAAGGTAATAGATGGTTTATGATTAAAGGTTTAATACAAAGAGCAATCAGCTTATTACCAAAAAGACCTGAGGGATATTTCTTATTAGCAAGAGCACATGAGAAAAATAGGGAATGGCAAGAAGGTTATACTACTGCATGTATTGGTATTGTATTTGATTTTGAGGAATGTGATAGCATTACTAATTTAGAATATCCAGGAAAATGGGTGTTTGAGTTTGAAAAAGCAGTATGTGCATGGTGGATAGGGTTATTTGATGAGAGTTTATACACTTTTCGTAAACTAAATAGTAATAATAAAATAGATGGAATGCATAAACAAGCAATACAAAATAACTTAAATACATTATCTAACAACTGGGTAGCACCTATGGAATATAATAAATCTGACTATAATAAATTAAGATATAA
>Ga0114969_10002566_pt1 | contig 14909 bp, 10 predicted proteins | sample M_130807_MF_Meta_FD_87316 | JGI IMG/M metagenome (GOLD analysis project Ga0114969, IMG submission 87316) | Freshwater microbial communities from Lake Montjoie, Canada to study carbon cycling - M_130807_MF_MetaG | ecosystem: Environmental > Aquatic > Freshwater > Lake | place: Lake Montjoie...
ACTGGTGCAAGTGCATCTAAATAAAAGGAATATTAAAATGAATATGTTAGATTTAATGAACAAAATGACCCAGCTTAGTGAAGCAAAAGAAAAAACTAAAACTGGACTAAAGCATACTGCTGAACCCGGTGGTTACGGTCGTAAAGATGACGAAGATGATGAGGGTCATAAAGTTAAAGCCGATGCTGTGAAAAAGGGCAAGGGACGCCCAAAGAAAGATGCTGATGACTCAGGTGAAACTAAAAAGTATGACTTCAGTGCGTTTGGAGTTAAGTCTGGCAAAGATGTTAAATTACCTAAACATGACAAGAAGAAAACTACAGTAATTAAAGGTAAATCACAAAGTCATGCCGATAACAAAAAAGATGATGGTACTGATCCTGAGACTAAAAATAAGAAAAAAGGATTGAAAGAATATTTTGATTCTTTAGATAAAGCATTAAATGAAAGCGGTTATACAACTGCTCCAATGCCGGGTGCTGTACAAGTTAAAGATGCGTCTGGTAAAGTTGTTGCAACTGCAAAAAGCCCACAAGCGGCTGAAATGTTCAAAAAAGGTGATGTAACTCTTGGTAATCCAGAAGAGATGAATGAAGGTGACGGTGATGCTATAGGTGATTTACCAAAACAAACAAGTCCAGAACAACCGTATCAAGTACCATTTGGTGCAGATACTAATTTAGTATTTGCACGGGGTAAACGAAGTGGTTTACACTATGCTATGATGCGAGGCATGCTTAGTGATCCTTGGTACTTTAAATTTAACGGTAAAGTATATTCAATATCAGACAACGGTGATGGTATACCAAAACCAATTGAGCAAGGTATGGCAGAAGCCGATCAACCACCAAACGATAGTTTGTTGAGTCCTATGAGTGAAGCACGTGCCAAAGCTGACAACAAAGCTGAAAAAGCAGGTAAAAAAGTTACTAAAGATTTAGAATACGATATGAAACATAAAGGTAAAGATGACAACAAAGCTGAAAAGGCTGGCAAAAAAGTTACCAAAGACATTGAGTATGATGAGAAAAAGAAATTACCATCAATGGCACACATTAAGAAAATGTGTCAAGACGGAAAGTCTGTAGCAGAAATCTGTAAGATGCATCCTGATTGTGATCAAAAAGAATTAAAACAAATGGTAGCTGATTGTAAAAAGACATTAGATGAAGCCTCAATGCCAATGAAAAAAATCAATGGCAAGAGTGTCCCGGCGTTTGCGGCAGACGGTAAGGGTAAAAACGATTTGACGAAAAAGAAAGTGAAAGAAGGTATGGATCATAGACTAAAGGCAGCCCGCCATATGGGTAAAGCACATGCTCTTACTAAAGAAGGCTATAATTGCCGTTACGATGACATGGAAGAATCAAGACACTATCACGAAGGCTACAAAGAAGGTCTAGATGAGTGCTATGGTCAAATGCCAATTCAAGGTTATGTAGGTGAGGCAAATAATGAAGTAGCTGATATGGCTAGTTACGGTGCTCATACACCTCAAATTGCTGATGAAGGTAATGCATTTACAGATAAATTAAGAAAAACAACAGCTGGTGGTAAGTTCAGTATAGGTGGTGATACATATACTGACCGTAGTTCAATTGAAGAAAGTCCATTCGCTTTTGAAGCATGGGAAAAAGAATTAAATTCTATCTTAGAAGGCAAAGACGTTACTGAAGGTATGACTGTTTCTATCAGTAAAGGTCAACAAGGTAGTCCAGATTCAGTATCAGTATCAGCACAAGATGCAGAAGCTGACCAATTATTAGGTATAATCAAATCAGCAGGTTTAGGCTTGTTTGGTGGTGATGATGCGGGTCACTCTCACACAGGTCAACCAATGACAGTTGATGTTGACGGAGGTGAAGGCCCGCAAGCTAATATTGAAGTAGTTGATGACCATGATGATATGTTATCATTAATTCGTAAGATGACTGGTCAAGGTCCTGCACAATCTGACGGCGATTATGAAGATGAAGGTGGTCATGAAGGTCACAGTCATGAAGAAGAATGTGACACATGCGGTGAATCACCTTGTAGTTGTGAGAGCGAAGAAGTTGATGAAGATGAAGATATGTATCAACGTGAAGAACAAGTTGCTGAAACTGAAGAACCACCCGTTAACAACAATGTAGCGCAAGCAGGTGCTCAACAATCACAGGAAGATGCTGCTTTAGCAACAGCTGCCGGTCAAAGTTTTGCTGATACTGATGCTCCGCTTGAAGAAGATGATGATGATGATAGTGGTATTGTTCCAGCTCTTGCAGGTGGAGCATTAGGATATGCTATGGGGTCTGGTGCACTAGATGGTGTTGGTGCTGCACTTGGCTCTATGGTTGGTCTAGAAGAAGAAGATGAAGAAAAAGTAGATGAATCATTAGCCAATGGTAATGATGACACATTTGAAACTGATATAGACTTTATGACTAAAGTTATTTCAAGTGGTCAAAAATCTACCGGTCAATCAACAATTCCAGTTGTTGCTACACAAGTAAATCGTTTAGGTAACCCAATGAAAGAATCTACTGATTTGTTAACAGATTGGCGCAAACTAAGTGGTATTAGATAATTAATAGTACTCAGAAGTACCCGGCTTTAGTCGGGTATTTTTTTGGCTAGAGTGTTTGTAGAAAAACGATAAATACTAAATAAGGTGATATAGATATGGCTCAACAAAATATAGATTTCGGTACCTTCCCGGACGATCCAGATGCGGATGCAATAAGAATCGCATTCCAAAAAGTACAAAATAATTTTACTGAATTATTCAATACTACTGTTTCTGGACAGGTAATATCAATTAATAGATCTCCGGGAGCTGGTATACAAGTTAATAGCCCTACCGGGAATGTTATCATTACTGCAGACATTGCATGTGTTCAAGTTGCCACTAGTTCATTGAGTATAGGTCAAGGTGGTAATGGTGGAACCTCAGCAACTATTACTGGTTCTGCTCAAACATTATATGTAGATATAAATCCTACACAAACTTTATCTAACACATTTGCAGCCGTGGGTGGTGGATTAGCCAACTTAACAGGAACACTAACTTCTGCGGCAGCAACACAACCAAATATCACAAGCACAGGTACATTAATTTCTTTAGCTGTTACTGGTAATATAACTGCAGGTAACATATTTGCTAATTCAGGCACAATTGGAGCTACATCATTAGTAGGTACATTAACCACAACTTCATCTTCACAACCTAATATTACTACTATTGGCACACTAAGTAATTTAGCAATTACTGGGACAGGCAACAGTAATTTAGGTAATACGGCTACTGCTAATTTCTTTATTGGTGATGGTAGTGGATTAACTAATTTAAGTGTTACTGCAGGTAGTAATCTTATTAACGGAACTAGTAATATTGTAGTAGCTCTTAGTGGTAATGTAACTACTAGTGTTTCAGGTAATGCAAATATAATAGTTGCTACTGGTAACGGTGTCAATGTTGCTGGATATATAACATCATCCGGTAATGTTACTGCAAATACAATAATATCAACAATCGCTACAGGTACAGCTCCGTTTACTATAACAAGCACGACACAGGTTGCTAACTTAAATGTAGCTAATGCGGGTCTTGCTACCTATGCAACAACTGCTAATGCAGTAGCTGGTGCTAATGTTACTGGTACAGTAGCTAGTGCAACTAATTCAAGTGCAGTATTGAATAATGTGTCAACTACAGGGACATATTACCCTACCTTCATTTCATCAACTGCAAACGGTAATTATTCACTTGTATCTAATACGGCATTTAGTGCTAATATAGCTAATGGTGCATTTATTGCCACTACATTTATTGGTAACTTCCAAGGTAATATTTCTGGTAATATTGCTGTTAGTGGTTCTAATACGCAAGTATTGTTTAATGATTCGGGTAACGCTAATGCAACTGCAGGATTTACATTTGATAAGGTAACAAATGTTGTCACAATGAGTGGTAATTTAACATCTGCTAATGCTAATTTAGGTAACACCGCGTCAGCCAATTATTTTATTGGTAGTGGTAATAATTTAAGTAATATTCAAGGTGCTAATGTCACCGGTGCGGTAACTTATGCAACAACAGCCAATGCAGTAGCCGGTGCTAATGTCACTGGTGCGGTAACTTATGCAACAACAGCCAATGCAGTAGCAGGTGCTAATGTAACAGGCACCGTGGCTAATGCAACATATGCAGTATCTTCTGGGTCATCAACTACCGCTGCCACAGTAACAACTAATGCCCAACCTAATATAACAAGTGTTGGCACTTTAAGCTCATTAATTGTTACTAACACTACAAGTACCGGGGTATTATCTGCAACAGGTAATGTGTCTGGCGGTAATATAACTACTGCAGGTCAATTATTTTCTAGTATAGCTACGGGTACTGCTCCGTTAGTAGTAACAAGTACTACTCAAGTTGCAAACTTAAATGCCGCAACTGCAGGTACCGCAAATTCTGCCACAACAGCTGCCACAGTAACAACAAATGCTCAACCAAATATTACTAGCGTTGGAACATTAACTAATCTAGCAGTAAGTGGTACTGTAACAGCAAGCATATTAGTATCTAATGTTGTAACAGGCACTGCACCATTTAATGTAACAAGTACTACGCAAGTAGCTAATTTAAGTGTTGCTACAGCCGGAAGTGCAACAACAGCAGCCACAGTAACAACTAATGCTCAACCTAATATTACTAGTGTTGGTACATTAACAAATGTAAATATTAGTGGCAATGTAACATCTGGAAATTTATATGCTAATTCAGGAACTATTAAAGGTAATTACTTTATAGGTGATGGCGGAGGTTTAAGTAATATTAATATAGCCGCCGGCAGCACAATTGTAAATGGTAATAGTAATGTTACTGTAACAGCTAATAGTAATGTGTTAATGTCTGTTGCAGGCAATGCAAATGTAATGGTTATTACTGGCACAGGGGCAAACATTACAGGTAATTTAAGTGTTACATCTAATATAACTGCCTCACGATTTAATGGTAATTTTAACGGTAATGTTACAACCGCCGCACAGGGTAATATAACAAGTTTAGGCACATTAACTGGTTTAACCAGTAATGGAATTGTTAATTTTTCTAATACAACCGATGTAAATTTAGGATCTAATAGTAATGTTAATATTGCCGGCGGTGCTAATGGTTACTTCCTACAAACTGATGGTACAGGTAATTTATCTTGGACTAATGCGGCATTAGTACCAGTACCCGGTGCTAATACATATGTTATCTATAACAATGCCGGATCATATGGTAGTAATTCTAGCTTTGTTTTTAATCAAGCACTTAGTACATTGACTGTACCTAATATAAATGCCACATTAACTTCAGGACCTCAAACAGGTATAACCGCAGTAGGTACATTAACCTCGTTGATTGTTAATGGTACCATAAGTTCAGCAAACGTATCCGGCGGAAATACGGTCAGTGCTAACTTTTTAACAGGGATATTAACTACAGCGGCACAACCAAATATCTCAACTGTTGGTACTTTAACAAGTTTAACAGTCACTGGTAATATAAGCGGAGCAAACATTACTGGTACACATTATGGAGCAGCCACTGGATTAACTTCTATTCCGGGCGCTAATGTAACAGGCACCGTGGCTAATGCAACATATGCAGTATCTTCTGGATCTGCAACTACAGCTGCCACAGTAACAACTAATGCCCAACCAAATATTACAAGTGTTGGTACTTTAAGTTCTCTAACAGTTACCGGTACAGTAAGTTCAGGTAATTTATCAACCGGCGGAACATTAACCGTTAACGGCACTGGTGTAAGTTCCATTAATGGTAATTTAAATATGAACAGCAAATATGTTGTTTCTGTTGCAGATCCAGTTAATTTACAAGATGCTGCAACAAAAAATTATGTTGACACCTTAGTTTCTACTGGTATAGCATATCATCCTGCTGTATCGGCAGCAACTACAACTACATTGGCAAACACAACCGTTGGCACAATAACATATAATAACGGTGCAAGCGGTGTTGGTGCAAATCTTGTAACAACCGGATCGTTTAATTTAATTGATACAGCCAATGTACAAACTATAGGTACACGTATTTTAGTTAAAGATGAAGCAAATGCGTCATGGAATGGTGTTTATACTTGGTCCAATACTACAACTATTGTACGTGCTACAGATGCAGATTCTTATGGTCCTGGATCAACTGAGTTAAGCGAAAATGATTATTTCTTTGTTACTAACGGAAGTGTGAATCGTGGCACTTCTTGGGTAGTAACTACAGTCGGAACTATTGTGTTTGGAACAACTTCTATCACGTTTAGTCAATTTAGTAGTTCACAAACATATTCGGCTGGCACAGGATTAACATTAACCAGTACTACCTTTAGTGTTAATGCTTCACAAACTCAGATTACATCAGTTGGTACATTGGGTTCGTTAGTAGTAACAGCAAATGCTAATGTGGGTGCTTTATATGCAACAGGTGCAATTCAGGGTTCTACCTTAACTTCTACTATTGCAACAGGCACTGCTCCATTAACAGTAACATCAACTACAGTAGTTCCTAACTTATATGTTGCACGTGCTAATATAAGTGATTATGATAGTGTTACTTTAGCTACTACGGGCATTTATTACCCAACATTTGTTAATGCCACTAGTGGCAATTTAGCAAGAGTTGCCAACGGGGTATATGTTGTTAATCTTGCTAACGGGTCATTGTCCGCAACTACCTTTGTTGGATCACTTAGTGGTGCTGCTACAACCGCAGGTACAGTAACTAATCCTGCGCAGACAACTATTACTAGTGTTGGTACGTTAACCTCACTTGCTGTCACTGGTAATATAAGCGGAGCAAACATTACTGGTACACATTATGGAGCAGCCACTGGATTAACTTCTATTCCGGGCGGTAATGTAACGGGCACCGTGGCTAATGCAACATACTCAACTACTGCTGGTACTGCGACCAACTCAACTACAGCAGTTACAGCTGCCACAGTAACAACTAATGCTCAGCCAAACATTACAAGTGTTGGCACATTAACAACATTAATTATGACAGGTGGTAGTAGTATTACTGGTGGTAATTTAGTTAGTGCTAACTTTTTAACAGGTACATTAACTACTGCGGCACAGCCTAATATTTCATCAGTTGGTACATTAACAAGTTTAACTGTCACTGGTAATATAAGCGGAGGAAACATTACTGGTACACATTATGGAGCAGCCACTGGATTAACTTCTATTCCGGGCGCTAATGTAACAGGCAATGTAGCTAATGCAATATATGCAGTATCTTCAGGTAGTACAATAACAGCGGGTACTGTAACAACTAATGCTCAACCTAATATTACCAGTGTTGGCACATTAACTGGTTTAGGGGTAAATGGAAATATATCCGCAGTAAATATCACTGCTACTATTGGTGTGTTTACTGGTAATGGTAGTGGACTAACTGCAATAACAGGTGCTAGTGTAACTGGTACAGTACCTAATGCTACATCTGCTACAACCGCTGGTACTGTAACAACGGCAGCACAGCCTAATATCACAAGTGTTGGCACCTTAACATCAATGATATCTAGCGGAAATATTCAGGGCGCTAATATAATTGCAACGGGTTATAATATTCGTTCAGTTGGTACAGGTATATCGGCAGCTGGTTCTACTCAAGGTACAGCTACTATATTATCTAAAGAAATTAATATTGTATCAACTGTAGCTAGTGCATCAGGTGTACAATTACCAACTGCAGTTGCTGGCATGGTTGTAACTATTACTAATACAAGTGCTAATAGCTTATTAGTGTATCCGGCAACTAGTACAGCTATTAATACTCTTGCAATTAATGTAGGGTTTACGCAAACAACCGGAGCAACTATACAATTTATTGCACCTACTACAACACAATGGTACACCGTAGGTGGAACATACGCATAAGGAAATTAAATGGTAACTATAGAATTATTAATAGCAATGTGTCCAAAAACAAAACGCTCTATATTAGAGGGTTTTATTGAGCCACTAAATACTGTAGCAGAATACTACGAGATGTTTGATAATCCAAAACGTGTAGCCGGCTTCCTAGCACAAATAGCACACGAATCAGGTGGTTTTAATGCTGTTGTTGAAAATTTAAATTACTCAGTAAAAGGATTGATGGGTACTTTTAAGAAGTATTTTCCAACAGAAGATTTAGCTAAACAATATGAACGTAAACCAGAAATGATTGCTAATCGTGTTTATGCCAATCGTATGAAGAATGGTGATGAGAATAGCGGTGATGGATTTAGATTTAGAGGTCGTGGATTGATTCAATTGACCGGTCGTGATAACTATACAAAGTTTGCTGAGGCATTGGATATGAGTATAGAAGATACAGTTAGATATTTAGAAACACCAAACGGTGCTGTTGCTAGTGCTGGTTGGTTTTGGGATAATAATAAATTAAATCAATATTGTGATAGAGATGATTTTGTAACATTAACAAAACGTATTAATGGTGGTACAATTGGATTAGCTGATAGAGAACATCATTATCATCTTGCATTAGAACATTTAGGCGCACATTAATATGGCACAACCAATTTGGAATACACCCGCTGGTTCTATAGGAACATATCCTGCTACTATTATAATGTCAACCCAGTTATCGGCATCACCTGTATCTCCCGCCACAACAATAACATATATATTACTAAGCGGTACATTGCCCTCTGACACAACTATTACATCTAGTGGATTAATAAGCGGCACACCTACTTTAGTTACAACAGATACTACCACTACCTTTACAATTAGAGCCACTGATAATTTATCTAACATACGTGATAGAACTTTTTCAATGACTGTATCCGGGTCAGCTATTCCTGAATTTACTACGCCGGCTGGTAGTGTTTTAAATACATTAGATAGTGTATGGATTGAATTACCAATTGAATATTCAAACCCTGATAACACTAATGAAGTTGTAGTAGAGTTACAAGAAGGTATTTTACCTCCTGGTTTAGAAATTAACTCAACTGGCTTAATTAGAGGATATGCTAATCCGCCAACAGTTAATGTAACATTAACCGAAATAGAAACTAACGCTACTATAACTAACGGTACTAGTTATTTGATAACATGTACAAGTACCACACAATTTACAGTAGGACGTCCTGTAGTCTTTACCGATACTGTATTTGGTGGCATAGTAGAAGATACAACTTATTATATTAAAACTATTGATAGCACTACTACTTTTACGATAACCTCTACACAAAATGGCAATGTATTCTCGTTAACGACAGCTACAGGAGCGATGAAAGTTACATTACCTGCTATTTCATATGGACAACCAACTATTCGTACATATTCATTTATCCTTAGATTATCAAGTGCTTTGGGAGGTGATACTGCAACTTATTCTATTAATGTAGTAAATCAAAATACGCCGGTTAGTCAAGGAGGACCTGGATATACTCCTAACTCACGTATACCTACTATACTTAATACTAGACCTAGAACATTTATAATTACTGATAATAATCCATACAGTGGTTATTACATATTACCTCCAGTAAGTCCCACAGTTAATGCCTTTATAGGCACAATAAGTAGTGGAGAATACTTTACTTTTAAAGTTATAGGTTATGATTTTGATGGAAGCTCACTAACATATGACTATATTGATTTACCGGTAGATTTAACCGGAGATACTGAAACAGGATGGATTATCGGTACACCTACATTAAATTCAATTGGTTTAAGCACTTTTAATTTTGCAGTAAATGTATATAAAACAAATAACCCCAGTATAGGTACAACTAATTTTAATTTTAGTTATAATTTAAGTAATGAAATTACTGATACTATAATATGGACAACACTCTCAGATTTAGGAACTATATTTAATAGTACAATAAGTACATTAAATGTTGTTGCAGTTGCCGATACTGAATTATCATACAGAATAGTTAGTGGAGCATTGCCTCCTAATCTCTTATTATTAGATAACGGAGAAATAACCGGTAGAGTAGCGGATCAACCAACTGATACATTATTAGAACAAAATGTTGAAACAGTATTTACAGTTACTATTCAAGCATATTCTGCTTTGTATCCTGTAGTACAATCTAGTAAAACTTTTACAGTAACTGTATTACAAGAATATACTCAGCCAACTGATACACTATATATTAAGGCAGCACCTAGTATAAATGATAGAAATATATTAAACACTTTATTAACAAGTGAAACATTAATTCCAGAAGCTTTGGTATATAGACCCAATGATATATATTTTGGTAAAGCAACTAGTATAATTTATGAACATGCGTACGGTATATATGCAAGTGAAGTTAATGAATATTTAGCAGCCGTAACGCAAAATCATTATTGGAGAAATATTACTTTAGGTGAAATAAAAACTGCTGTTGCAAAAAATAGTGCAGGGGAAATAATTTACGAAGTAGTATATAGCGAAGTTATTGATAATTTAGTTAATCCATTAGGAGTAAGTATACAACAAGAAATATATTGGCCTAGACCAATTGATTTGGGTTTAGGCCCGTGGTATACAAGTATAACTGATATCTATACAAGTTATGAAACTGTATTGGGACAAGACTATTACACAAGTTTAACTCCTGGATACGCAAGAACACTATATCCAAATAGTCTATTCAATATGCGTAATCGTGTAGGTCAAGTTGTAGGACAGGAATTTGACAGTCGGTTATTACCATTATGGATGACAAGTCAACAAGAAAATGGCGGAACACTGGGTTATACACAAGCTTGGGTAATATGTTATACTAAACCAGGAATTATTGTTGATGGTCAACTCTTAACATACGCTGAATTTGAAGCAACTGGTTTAACAAAAACACGTACACAAAGTGGAATAATTGTAACAGACTATTTTAGTTATGCGGAAACTATTAAAAACAATATTAATAATAATTGGGCATATACATTGAATCAAATCAACTTTAGAATTGATAGATTTAGTGTAGATAAGAGCGAAACCTATAATTACAATAAAAAATTAAATCCACCTGCTTGGACAGGATTACCGAGCGCAACACCGGTACCTGATCCATTAGATAGCAAAGATTTCTATGTATTGTTCCCTCAACAAACAATTTTACCAGACGAAACACAATACTAAATATATAACGGAACAACAAAAATATGAGTACAATTAACACAAACGGCATCAATGTAAATTACCCTATACCAGGTGTGAATAACAATAGTCAAGGGTTCAGAGATAACTTTGCAGCCATTAGAATTAACTTAAACACAGCTGGTACAGAAATAACAGACCTACAAAATAAAGTTATAGTCAAGTCTGCTCTAGCTAATTCTACTGTTAATAACGACATGGCTAATACTCTTATTAGCAACGCATTGACACGTAGTTTTCGTGCTAGTACATTTAATTTGGGTAATGCTTTATCAGGGGTTGTATCAGTAAATGTATCATTAGGGGATGTACAATATGGTACTATCGCAGGCAATACAACAATTCAATTCACTGGATGGTCTCCTACTAGTACACAAAGTAATGTTCAACTTCAATTAGCAGTATCAAATAATCTAGCTGTATTATCTTTTCCTAGTCAAGTAACTGATGGGGTAATAACATTAGAAAATTATGCAAATATTGCTAATACAAACACAGTTACTGTACCATATGGCGTGACACAATTAGATTATAGATTTAGCACACTAGATTGTGGAAATACAATTACAGTAGAACCATTCAATAATGCTAGAATAGCATCACAAATACAAACACGTAATGTTATTCCTACAGGCAATCAAGGTGATATGGTTGGTGATATTGCAACAAGTACTGGATTAAACCAATTAACTATAACTAGTTCTAATGCCGCAGATTACCTTAATACAGCTAATACAGTACAATTATATACTGATATGCCGGTAGTATTCACCGGTGTAACTATGGAAGCTAATATTACAGTTGGTACAACTTATTATGTACGTAATGTTTCTGCTAATACATATTTTACTATATCAACAACTTTAGGTGGAGCAAATGTTAACTTAGCAGGAAATGCTAGCCCTAGTATCCCGATGTATGCCAATCCAGTAACATACTTGTATGTATGTACAGATGATTATAATTCGACCGAATATGCTAAATCAGCAACCAATACTAACAGTACTGGAAATATTACATTAAATAATACAACTTCATTAGCTAACAATAGTCCTATTATATTTACTGGCACTACTTTTGGTGGTATAACAGCAAATACAGTATATTACATTAAAGCAATTGGTTCAGGTAGCAATATTACTATCAGCCAATCTAGGACAAATGGTGTAGCTGATACTGCATTTACATTAACAACTGCTTCCGGTACATGTGTGGCTACATCATATGTAGGTTCGGACATATGGAAAAGAATCGCACTAACTTCTTGGTAATAAATATTTGAATGGAACATCCATTCATTTCATCTCTGTCAGATAAAACATTAGAAGAACTGCAAGGTTCCATCACGGAACTAACCAAAAAGCTTAACTTTGCATATCGTATGCAAAATACTGCCATGATACATCAACTTAACATGGTGATGGAAAGTTACAAAGCAGAATACGGCCGTAAAATGGATGAATTGCTTAAAAAGCAAGGTGATCGTACACAAATCAACATTCAAAAAGAAAGTTAAAATTGACCACACGTATAGAACGAGAATTTGAATTTCAAGCAGGTGTTTATTTTAAAGAAGAATTTTTAATGAACCTGTATACTATAACATTGTATATGGAAGTAGAAACAGAATCTATTAGAGAACAAAATGTCGCAATGGAACGAATTAAATACTTTCTAAATGAATGCTTAGAAAATGGTATTTTCATACAAGATACTGAACATAAAATTATTGAAAAGTATACCACATGTGGATTTAAAGTGTGTACTGTACCCGAAGAACCATATGACCAAATTATAACATTGTTATTACTAACTAAACTTAATAGTATTACTGAAGGTAGATTAGTTATTACTGACATGACATTGGGTTCACGTATAAGTGATGATGTTAGATTTATATGCGATATTGAAAGTCCACGTGGTCCTCTAGAATCACCCGGATGGTGGACAGATAGTGGTACATCTATCTCCGACCCTATTAAAAAATTAGTAAAAAAAGACAAAATTGTTAAACTGTTCAAAACTCCATCAACAGATTGGGCAGAATATAATTTGGTTTGGAAAGAAAAAGACCAAATAGCTAATTGTGAAATCGTTTTTACAACTGACCACGAAAAATAATTAACCAAATATGTTGTATTTTATTAACAGATGTGTTATAATATACAAATGAAAACAGATAAGTATGGTCAATTAATTTATAGTCAGAACGATTTATGCGATTTGTTCTTACAAGATCCTACACGTACTATTACTAATGCGCTAGTAGATAATCCCATAGAATTTAATGAGGTTTTATCAATAGAGAACTTACCCAATCTAAAACAATATAATAATTTAAATCTTTCCATAGAAGAATTTGATAAGCAACATCAATCAAATTGGAATATGCCCAAAGAATATTATGATTTTGATATTGCTAAATGGGTATTAGATCAATGCAAAACTGAAGCTGAATTACAACGTGCTGGTGAAGAATTGATTAAATTACAAGAACGTAATATGTTCATATTACTTCAGTATTTAAAATATTTAGTTGACACCATGCGTAAAAACAATGTTGTATGGGGTGTAGGACGTGGGAGTAGTGTAGCAAGTTTTGTATTGTTTTTAATAGGCGTACACCGTATAAATAGTTTGTACTATGACTTATCTATAGATGAGTTTTTAAAATAAGGAGAATATAATGGCTAATTACAGAACAGCAATGGGTAAAGTGGTTGATATGGCAGCACTAACTGCAAAAAATGAAAAAACTAGAGCAGTGGGTAACATGAAAGTCAATGCCCGCGGCGACACTATTGACGCACAAGGACGTGTCATACGAACAGCTACAGCTAAGGTAAACGATTCATATAACAAAACTGTAGGTAATCGTTCGGCACAACCGGTACGAAACAAACAGCAAGCATCAGTAGCACCAAAATCAACTATTGATTTATCACAACTTAATGAAATTGAACGTGAGATTGAAGAATCTTTGGAAGATGAGTTAGAAGTTGAGAAAATTAAAGCACAGGAAATTAAAGGTAAGAAATGAACCAATACAGTAAACCAGCATTTAGTCCCACAAAGGTAGATAAACTAACATTCTTTAAGGATCACGTTATTGTATCTGAGATGCATTTTGATCAACGTATCACCTCAGGTGGTATTATCTTAATGGACGATGATAAGAAAAGTTCTGGCATTCGCCCTCGTTGGGCAAAGATTTATGGTGTGGGCCCAGAACAAGATGATCCTCAACTAGAGATCGGGAAATGGGTTCTTGTCAGTCACGGTCGTTGGACACGGGGGATTACAGTTGAAACTCCTTTGGGTAAACAAACATTGCGTAAAGTTGATCCCGGTGATATACTCTTAGTATCGGATGAACCGATGGATGATGAAACAATGAGTGACAAGGTATTTTAATGAAAAATTGGTTAAGACAAAAACTACAAAACTTTTTGTATCCACAGATTCCACAAGATAATGAGGCTACAGAATCAAAACCTTATAGAAGAGGTATTCTCACTAGAGGTTCAGACCTTAATAGTAAAGGTATGTGTTTTACTATTCATCAAGCTAGTGGAGGCTATGTATTAGAATATTCTGCATACGATGACAAGACTGATAGACATAATCATAACTTACATATCATTCCTTCTGATCAGGATATGGGTCAAGGTATTGCACATATTATCACTTTAGAAATGTTAAGAAAATGAAAAATAGTCTTTGGGTAGAAAAGTATCGTCCGCAAACA
>Ga0114969_10002573_pt1 | contig 14877 bp, 16 predicted proteins | sample M_130807_MF_Meta_FD_87316 | JGI IMG/M metagenome (GOLD analysis project Ga0114969, IMG submission 87316) | Freshwater microbial communities from Lake Montjoie, Canada to study carbon cycling - M_130807_MF_MetaG | ecosystem: Environmental > Aquatic > Freshwater > Lake | place: Lake Montjoie...
CCGATATTCAGCTCCGCCTCGGCACCGGACTTAGATTTTAGTCACAGCCCCTCAAACAGCGCAGTCGACAGATACCGTTCCGCGAAGGACGGGATAATCGTCACGATTTGTTTGCCGGCCATTTCGGGGCGGGCGCCCACTTCCAACGCGGCGGCGATGGCGGCGCCCGAGGAAATTCCGCACGGAATGCCTTCCAGCCTTGCCGCTGCGCGGGCGGTTTCAAAGGCCGTCTCGTTCGAGATCGTGACGACTTCGTCGATCACCGAACGGTCGAGAATCTCCGGCACGAACCCCGCGCCGATGCCCTGAATTTTGTGCGGGCCGGCCGGACCGCCAGACAATACCGGACTATCCTCTGGCTCGACGGCAAATATCTTCACCGACGGCTTGCGCTGCTTCAGCACGCGTCCGACGCCCGTGATGGTGCCGCCGGTGCCGACGCCGGAAATGATCGCGTCCACCGCGCCATTGGTGTCGTTCCAGATTTCTTCCGCGGTGGTGCGCTGGTGAATTTCCGGGTTGGCGGGATTTTCGAATTGCTGTGGCATGACCGCGTTCGGCGTCGACTTAAGAATCTGATCCGCCCGCGCCAGCGCACCGCGCATGCCCTTGGCCGCTTCGGTCAATTCGATTTGCGCCCCCAGCAGAAGCAGCATCTTGCGCCGTTCGATGGACATCGACTCCGGCATCACCAGGATCAGATGATAACCCCGCGCCGCCGCCACAAAGGCCAGCGCAATGCCGGTGTTGCCGCTGGTCGGTTCAACCAGCACGGTCTTGCCCGGCGTGATTTTTCCGTCGCGTTCCAGGGCGTCGATCATGGCGACGCCGATGCGGTCTTTGACGCTGCTGATGGGATTGAAGAACTCCAGCTTGAACAGCAGGTCAGCCTTGACGCCAGCTGCTTGCGGCATGCGCGCCATGCGCACCAGCGGCGTATCGCCGATCGTTTCCGTGATGGAATTGTAAATCCGGCCCCGGCCCGGTTTGTGCTCTGGGGTGTTGGCCATCGGGCACTCCTACAGTCGTTAGATAATAAAGTCCGCGGTATCGGGTCCGTCGGCTGGTCCAACGTCGATGCCGGATGCGCGGGCGCGTTTGCAAATATCTTCGATGCTGATCTCGTCGAGCTTCTTCATCACCTCTTCCTGCAAAGAGGCGACCAACGGCACCACCACGCGGCGTCCAAGTTCGGAGCCGCCGTCGAAATTCTCCTCATTGTCATCGAGGCTCATGGCAATGCGCACGACATCGCCGACGCTGATGCGGCGCCGTTCGCGCGCCAGACGATAGCCGCCGCGCGGACCGCGCACGCCCTTCAGAATCCCGGCGCGCACAAGCTGCTGCATCACCTGTTCGAGATAACGCTGCGGCACGCCCTGGCGCGCGGTGATCTCTTTGGCCTGCACCGGTTCGGGCCGTGCGTTATAGGCGATGTCGATCACCGCCTCGAGCGCCAGCATGGTTTTGCGGGAAAGCCGGAACATGCGTACTGCCTCTCTAAAGCTTCAATCCGGTCGAGCCGAAGCCGCCCGCGCCGCGCACCGTGGTGTCGAGGTTTGCCTGCTCGTTCCATTCGACGCGCGCATGCGCGGCAATGACGAGCTGCGCGATCTTCGTGCCGCGCGCGATGGCGAAGGGCTCGCTACCGTGATTGATAAGGATGGCGGCGACCTCGCCGCGATAATCGGAATCGATGGTGCCCGGCGCATTCAGCACCGTAATGCCGTGGCGAAGCGCCAGCCCCGAGCGCGGACGTACCTGCGCTTCGTAACCTTCGGGAAGCGCAATCGCGATGCCCGTCGGAACGGCCGTGCGATGGCCGGGTTGCAGCACAATCTCGCTCTGAACCGCAGCCAACAAATCGAGCCCCGCAGAACCCTCCGTGGCGTAAGCGGGCAGGGGCAGATCCTGCGCGTGCGGAAGCCGCTGAATCGTCACCTTCATGCCGCGCTCTTTCCAAAAGCCGCCGCGATGCGATCGGTCAGGCGGCGGGCGACGTCGTCTTTCGCCATTTCGGGCCAGGCCTCCACGCCGTCGGCGGTCACCAGATGTACGCGGTTCTTGTCGCCGCCCATCACATCGCCGCTGACGTCATTGGCGACGATCCAATCGCTGCCCTTGGCCAGCCGCTTCGCCGTGGCGTTGGGAATAAGCGCGTCGGTTTCGGCGGCAAAGCCGATCACCAGCTTCGGGCGCAGCGAGGTGTGCGCTCCCAGCCCGGCAAGAATGTCGGGATTTTCCACCAGTGCGAGCGCCGGCGCGGTATTTCGCTTTTTCAGTTTGGTCGCGGCGGAGGTCTCGGTCCGCCAATCCGCAACGGCAGCCACGCACACGGCGATGTCCGAGGGCAGTTCCGCGTTGCAGGCGTCCGACATTTCGCGCGCGGTTTGGACCTTGATTAGCTTGACGCCGCGTGGAGCGGCAATCGCGACGGGGCCGGACACCAGCACCGTCTGGGCGCCCGCATCCGCCAGCGCCGCCGCGATGGCATAGCCCTGCTTCCCCGACGATCGGTTAGCGATGTAGCGCACCGGATCGATCGGCTCATGCGTCGGGCCAGCGGTGATCAGCGCCTTAAGCCCGGACAAGCGCCGGTCAGGTGTCAGAAGCCTTTCAATCGCGGCTACGATTTCCTCCGGCTCGGCCATGCGCCCCGCACCGAACTCGCCGCAGGCCATCTCACCGTCATTCGGGCCGATAATATGAATGCCGTCCGCCCGAAGCGCCGCGATGTTTCGCTGTGTCGCCGGATGTTCCCACATGCGTACGTTCATGGCCGGGGCCAGCAGAACCGGCTTGTCGGTGGCCAGCAGGGCGGTAGACGCCAGATCGGGCGCAAGCCCTGCCGCCAGCTTTGCCATAAGATCGGCCGTAGCCGGTGCGACTACAACAAGATCGGCCGAACGTGAGAGTGCGATATGGCCCATCTCCGATTCCACCGTCAGATCGAACAAGTCCTGGAAGACCTTCTCGCCGGTCAGGGCCGATACCGACAGCGGGGTTACGAAATGGCTGCCCGCCTGCGTAAGGATGGCCCGCACGCCCGCGCCGCGCTCGCGCAACCGGCGAATCAGCTCAAGCGTTTTGTAGGCGGCGATCCCGCCGCCGATGATGAGAAGAACATTCTTGCCGCCGAGGTTTGCGCTCACGACCGGTAAAATCCAAATTTCCGGCGGGATATATATCGAATTACGTGACAGAAGTGTAGTTCACTCGCAGCAATAAAATTGGGTTGTAGAAATGGGTCAGTTGCTGGGAATCGCTCGGGCGGCGCGAAAGCGGGAGCCGCTGGTAGAAACAGACCAGGCGGACGTGACGGTTGAGCTGGGCCTTACCGGGGATGCGCGGGGCAACAAGCCGCGCCGTCAGGTGACACTTTTGTTTCGGGAAGGCTGGGAAAGCGCCTGCCGTGACGTGGGCGCAATCCTTCCCTGGACGACGCGCCGGGCCAATCTGTTGATCGAAGGCGTGGCCATACCGCCCGTGGGCTCGCAGGTCGCCATCGGCGATATCCTGTTGGAAGTGACGGATGAGACCGAGCCGTGCCAAGTGATGGAGCGGGCCTGCAAGGGGCTTCGCAAGGCGCTGACGCCGGAGTGGCGGGGCGGCGTCACGTGCAAGGTGGTGAAGGGCGGAACGATCCGCGTCGGGGACCGGGTAGAGATCAAACCATGAGCGCGCTGCATCCCCGCGACATTCTGGATTTCTGGTTCAAGGAAATCCCCTCCGAGCGTTGGTTCAAATCCGATCCGGCCTTCGACGCCGTGTTGCGGGACCGCTTCGAAGACTCATGGCGAGCCGCGCGCGACGGTCAGTTTCACGATTGGGCGGTCAGCAAGGAAGGCGCGCTCGTCTTGATCGTTCTTTTGGATCAGTTTCCCCGCAACATGTTTAGGGGGAAGGCAGATGCCTTTGCCACGGACGCGATGGCGCGCGAAGTTGCCCGCCAAGCCATCGCACGCGGGTTCGATGTGGAATTTCCCGCCGCGGCCCGCAATTTCGTCTATCTGCCGCTGATGCACTCTGAGGACATGGCGGATCAGCAGGAATGCGTTCGCCTGACCAGGGAAAGGCTGGGCGAAGCGCATTTCTCGTATCCTTTTGCAGTGCGGCATCACGATGCAATCGCGCGCTTCGGACGTTTCCCTGCACGCAATGCGGCGCTGGACAGGGCCAGCACCCCTGAAGAAATTGCGTTTCTTCGCGCGAACCCAATCGGCTTCTGATGCGTTTATCGAACGTACGGCTGCACCCCGAGCCCGCGGAGAACCCACATGAGTGTCGAAGAAGCCTGCCGGCTTGCAGCCGAGCTGAACGAAGAGTTCGGCGATGTGGTCACCGTAGTCGCTAAACGGACGATTGCCAGCCTTGAGGAAGACGGCCTGGAAGAACGCGCCTCGATCTGGCGTGCTCTGGTGGTGCTCCTCGATGACATCGCGGCCAAGCGCATCGATCCGTACGCGAAAATCCAGATCCACTGAGCATCCCTTAAGGCCGGGTTCGACGCTTCTGCTGCAGCGCAGTATGTTCGCGGCGAACGTACTCCCGGCCGGAGCCTACATGCCGCTTGATCCATTGATTGAAGCGCTGTTCCGGCAGACGCCCCAGTTCGCGAGCTTCCCCATGTGGGAAAAGTCGCCCGCTCAGGCACGCCAGGAATTCAAATGGCTGTGCCATCTGGCCGATCCCATGGGCGGTCCCATTGGCAAGACCGAAGACATTAGGGCACCTGGCCCACAAGGCCCTATTCCGCTGCGGATTTATACGCCGGTCGCCAGCGGTTCGGCGGCGCTGCCCGCGATCGTCTATTTCCATGGTGGCGGCTTCGTCGTCGGCGACCTCGACTGCTACGATGGGCTCTGCCGCGCGCTGGCCAATGAAAGTGGTTGCCGTGTCATTTCGGTCGATTATCGCCTTGCGCCGGAACATCCGTTTCCCGCTGGCGTCGAGGATTGCTTCGCGGCCGTTACTTGGATTGAGGCGAATGCCCCCGATCTGGGTGTCGATCCTAACCGGCTCGCCGTCGCGGGCGATTCGGCGGGCGGAAATCTGGCGGCGGTGACCTGTCTCCTGGCAAAAGCCAAAGGCGGGCCCTCCATCGATTTTCAGCTTTTGATCTATCCGGCGACCCGCATCGGTTCGGACCCCGTAAAATCCAGCTTCAGTGCCGGGTTCTTTCTGGACAGCTCCACCATCGACTGGTTCCGAAAGCACTACGTACCTGCCGGGACACCTCCCGACCCGCGCCTATCGCCGCTCGACGCCCCTGATATGACCGGGCTGCCGCCCGCCTGTGTGGTGACGGCGGGCTTCGACCCATTGCGCGATGAAGGCATTGCCTATGCGGAGAAGCTGAAGCAGGCCGGCGTCAAAGTTATCCAGGTGGACTATCCCACCATGGTCCACGGCTTTTTCTCCATGCCGGGCCTTATCCCGCTTGCCTCCGAGGCGGTGCGCGCCGCAGCCCACGCCGTCCGCGACGCGCTGAAATAGCCGGGGCCGAGTAGCGAGCCGCCGGTCCGGCGCGCTATACTTGCCGCACGTACCCGGCATTCACCGACAGGAGGACATTCATGAAGCGTATCATTGCGCCGCTCGCCGTTCTGGCTTTCGCACTGCCTATGGCCGCGCGGGCCGATTTGCCGCCGGATGTCGCCAAGCCTGTTGCCGCCATGGGGCATGTCAACGATGCCAATGCGACCCGGAAGATTTTCGATCCCATTCAACCGAAAGACCCGGTTGCCACGGCGGGACTGAAAGCTGATCGCGACATCGCCTATGGCTCCGATCCGCTGCAGAAAGTGGATGTGATTTGGGACGGCAAGACGGCCGGCAACCGGCCTGTGATGGTGTTCGTGCATGGCGGCGGATTTACCGGCGGCGACAAGCACACGCCCGGTCAGTTCAGCAACGACAATCTGATGAAGTGGGCGAGCGAGCAGGGCATGGTCGCCGTCGACGTGAATTACCGTCTGGCGCCGAAGAACGTCCTGCCCGACCAAATTACCGATGCGCGCGATGCCCTGGCCTGGGTCGCGAAGAACATCTCCAAATATGGCGGCGATCCGAACAAGATGTTCCTGTGGGGCCATTCAGCCGGCGCCAGCCTTGTCGGGCTCTACGTTTCGCACCCCGATTACCATTATAAAACCGGCGGCGGGCTCATCGGCGCGGTGATGACCTCAGGCGGTTACGAAGCGCGCCCCGGCGGCATCTTCGGTAACGACGCTGAGAAGATCAAATATTGGTCGTCCGTCGACGGCTTGAAGAAAACCGCGATCCCGCTGTTCTTCACCCGCGCCGAATGGGACCCGGAAACGCCGCAAATCGCGCAAGGCGAGATGATCCACAAAGTGTTGACCGAGTCGGGCAAGGATCATTTCTTCCATGTGATGAAGACGCACAATCACATGTCGCAAATCTATTCCGTCGGCACGACCGAGAAGCAGCTCACCGATCTGCTCGGCCCGTGGCTGAAGAAGAACGCGGCCAACGTGAAAGCCGCGGCGAACTGAAATTGCGTCGAGGCCTGAAACGGGCGGGGAATCCATTCCCCGCCCGTTTTGTTTCTACCCTCCCTCAAGGGCAGGGTGGGACGTCGCCGTGCGCAATGCCTGCGAAACCTGCCGCGCTGAGTCGGCGAACTCCGCCGTCATGCGCCAGTCGGCGCGGCGGTCCGGTGGCGAGTGCAGTGCGATTTCGCTGGCGATGCGGCCGGGGCGCGGTGTCATGGTGACGATCCGCGTGGATAGGAACGTGCTCTCATAGACGCTGTGGGTGACGAAGACGATGGTCAACCCGTCTTCGCGCCAAAGCTGCAGTAAATCCTCGTTGAGCGCATCGCGGCTGATTTCATCGAGCGCGGCAAAGGGCTCGTCCATCAGCAGAACTTGCGGACGCGCCGCAAGCGCCCGCGCAATCGACACACGCATCCGCATCCCGCCCGACAGCGCGCGCGGATAGGTTTCGGAAAAATCCGTCAGACTGACGCGCGCTAAGGCTTCTTCGGCGCGACGTTCAGCTTCCGCGCGGGGAACGCCCATCAGATCGAGCGGTAGGCGAACATTGTCGCGCACAATCGCCCACGGCATCAGCGTCGCGTCCTGAAACACGAAACCAACGCGCGGCTTGTCTCCCAACCAACGCAGCGTCCCGGCTGTCGGCGTAAGCAGACCGGCAATGATGCGCAGCGCCGTGGATTTGCCGCAGCCGGACGGACCCAGCAACGAGAGAAACTCGCCGTTCTGAATTTTTAGATCGAGCGGCCCCAGCGCCTTCACGCCGTTGGCAAACGTGCGCTCCACCGCAGCAAGTTCGGCAATCGTCGTCATTTTTCCTCCCCCGCGCGCGGGGGAGGTGCCGCCGCAGGCGGCGGAGGGGGCGTGGGCCCATCCGCTTCTGCTTTGTTGCGCCCGCAAGCGCCCCCTCCGTCTCGCCGCAAGTGCGGCGATCCACCTCCCCCGTAACAACGGGGGAGGAAAATTTGCGCATGGCTCATTTGGCGGCGTGTTGGGCGTTGAGCGCGTAGCCCTTATTTACGAATTGCAGCGTGTAGGCGCTACGGTAGTCGAGGTCGGCGGGGTAGATGCCTTCCTTTGCCATCACATCGAAGAATTCCTGCCAGCGCGCATCGGTCATCGCGCCGAGGCCCAGACGCTCGGCATCGCCCGATAACGCGATGCCGAAACTTTTCATCTTATCGATGGCCTGCGCGATCAGCTCGTCGCTCATTTCCGGATTGTCGCGCTTGATCAGCGCATTTCCCGCGGCCGGATCGCCGTACAAATAATGCATCCAGCCCTCGATGCTGGCTTCCACGAACGCCTGCACAGCCTCTGGATTTTCCGCAATCCATTTGTCGGACACCAGAACCATGTTGGAGTAGCCGGGATAACCGGCGTCGGCCAACGGGAAGATTTGCGGCTTGATCTTGCCTTCCTTCTCCACCGCATAAGGTTCGGATGAAAGATAGCCTTCCTGGATCGCATTCTTGTCCACCAGGAACGGCGCCAGATTGAACGTGTATTTGCGGATTTGCGTATCGCTGAAACCGAATTTGGCTTTCAGCCACGGCCAGAACGTCACGGTCGCCGCATCGCCGATCATGATGGGTTTGCCCTTCATGTCCGCGATCGATTTGATGTCGTCGCGCGGATGGGTGATGAGCACCTGTGGGTCTTTTTGAAACACCGCCATGACCGCTTTAAACTTCGCGCCCTCGCGCACCAGGTTCAGTGGAATGAAATTGTTGGAGCCCATTCCGAACGTGGCGGCGCCACCGGCCAGAAGCTGCGGCACATTCACCGCCGCGCCGCCCTGCATGATCGTCACGTCAAGACCGTGCTTGGCGTACAGCCCTTCCGCCAAGGCTTGATAAAAGCCGCCGTGCTCGGCCTGCGCTTTCCAGTCCGTGACAAAGCTGATCTTGGTTTGCGGTTTTCCTTGAGCAGGAATTTTGGGCGTTTCCGCCGGGCTGCAGGCCACGAGAAAAAAAGCCAAAACAACGCTCAACCGTCCCAGAACGCCCATGCAGGCAACGCCTCATCCATGCGAGAGGCGATGGTGCACGGCGGATAGGCTGGCGCAAGGGCCGTCAGGTGGGAGTGCCAGGCGTCCCTGCACCGACCGCGGGGCGCAGGGATGATAATCTGTCCAAGGATGATATAAAACAAACCCCGCGGGTTCCTTCGTCGAACCCGCGGGGCTCTACACCTTAAGTCCGTTTTCGCTAGGAGGGGCGTTTGCGCGAAGACGGTCTTAAGTTCCGTTAAGGACTTGACCCTGGATGGGCTGCCCTTACTTTCGCGCGTATATTTGCTGAAACAGTCTGAATGCAGTCTGGCTGGGCCGTTCATGTTGAGTTCAGCCGGATTGGCCTAACTATTGTGCCCCATGCGCTATCTTGCACCCATTCTGTTTGCCCTCGTCCTGGGCGCCGCGTGGTCACCCCCCGCTGACGCGCAGCCCAATCGTGCGCGTGAGGGCGTGCAAACCGGCGACATGCGTTCGCTGGGCGAAATTCTCAATGAAATCAGGCGCGAACGTCCGGGTAACCTCGCCGACGTGCAGGGACCGAACATGGGTCCGACGGGTGAGCCGCACTACCGGCTGAAATGGCTGACCCCCGATGGCCGGGTTCTTTGGCTGGATACCGACGCACGCACTGGGCGTGTGCTGGGTGTCGAAGGCGATGATCGCGGACCACCACCGAGCGGACGGTACGGTCCCTTTGGCGAGCGGCGCGGGAATTTTTATCCGGACGGACCGCCGGTTGGCCCCCCCAACGGTTACCAAGGCGGCGTGCCCGGCGGTATGCAACGTGGCCTGCCGCCCGGTTATGACCGGCGCGCGCCTGGAACGCCGGGCGGGTTTCCCAACCGCGGATATGACCGTGGATCACCAGACGCTGGACCTCAAGGCAGTGGCCGGCGCTTTCGAGATGGCCGATAACAGATGCGTATTCTCGTAGTCGAAGACGATCAGGACTTGCAGCGTCTTTTGAAAAAGTCGTTGTCGGAAGCCGGCTATGTCGTGGACGTCGCCAGCGATGGCGAGGAAGGACATTTCCTTGGCGATACAGAACCTTACGACGCCGTGATTCTGGATTTGGGCCTGCCGAAAATGGACGGCGTCACGGTTCTTGAGCGCTGGCGCAAGGCGGGCCGCAAAATGCCGGTGCTTATTCTGACGGCGCGGGACCGCTGGAGCGACAAGGTGGCCGGGTTCGATGCCGGCGCGGACGATTACGTCGCCAAGCCCTTCTACACCGAGGAGTTACTCGCCCGCTTGCGCGCCCTTTTGCGCCGCGCGGCGGGTATCGCGTCAGCCGACATTGAGGTCGGCCCCTTGCGCATCGATACGCGCAGTTCCCGAGTCACCGTGGACGGCAACCCGATAAAACTGACATCGCTGGAATACCGGCTGCTGTCTTATCTGGCGCATCACAAGGGGCAGGTGCTGTCGCGCACCGACCTGGTCGAACATCTCTACGATCAGGATTTCGACCGCGATTCGAACACGATCGAGGTTTTCATCGGCCGCTTACGCAAGAAGCTCGGCGTCGATATCATTCACACCGTACGCGGCCTCGGCTATCGCTTGGATGAGCCGAGCGCGGTCGGGGACGCAAACTGATCCGCTTACTCCCAAGCACGGACTCCCTCACCTATCGGCTGATTGCCGGGGCGGCGATTTGGAGCGTGCTGTGCCTGGTGATCGGCGGATTTGTCCTGTCCGGGATTTTCCGCGGCGCGGTCCAAAACAGCCTCGATGACCGGCTCGTTTTCGATTTGGACGGCTTGGTTGCGGCAGCCGAGGTAGATGCTCCCGAGCATGTGACGCTGCAAGATCGCTTTGCCGATCCGCGGTTCGAACGGGTCTTTTCCGGCTGGTATTGGCAGATCGTGCCCGACGCGGCGCAGCTTCCCGAGAGCCAGCCGCAGACCTCGCGCTCGCTCTGGGATCAAACCCTCGCGCCCGAAACCCTCGCAAACGGCGCCAATAACTCCGTTTGGGGTTATGCCAAAGGCCCCGATGGGCAGCGCCTGCGTGTGGTTGAGCGGCTGATCGCGTTGCCGCGAACGGCCGAAGGGCGGGAAGACACACAGACCTTCCGCTTCATCGTGGCGAGCGATCTCAGCGAAACCGACGCCGATGTCGCCCAGTTCAATCAAACGCTGTTCTGGGCATTCGCCGCTTTCAGCCTTGGCCTGCTTGCGGCGATTGCGATCCAAGTGCGGGTGGGCCTCAGGCCGTTACGCCGGGTCAGCGAAGCGTTGGTGCGGATTCGCGAGGGGCGGGCACGGAAGCTGGAAGGCCAATTCCCGTCCGAAATTGCACCGCTTGCCAGCGAATTGAACAGCTTGATCGCGCACAGTGCGGAAGTCGTGGGACGCGCCCGCTCGCATGTGGCGAATCTCGCCCATTTCTTGAAAACGCCCTTGACGGTGCTTGCCAACGAAGCGGCGAGCACACCCGGGCCGCTTGCCGAAACCGTTTCCCGCCAAGTGGTTTCGATGCGCCGGCAGGTCGATCATTATCTGGCGCGTGCCCGTGCCGCCGGCGCCCTGGACGTGTTGGGGTCACGCACGGAGCTGGCGCCTGTCCTCAACGATTTGGTGCGGGTGCTGAAGCGCATGCATGCGGAGAAGGACCTGACCATCGAGGTGGACGTGGCGCCGGGGCTTGCCTTCCGCGGGGAGCGGGAGGACCTGGAGGAAATGGCCGGCAATCTGATCGACAACGCCTGCAAATGGGCGCCGCACCGGATCGCCGTGGAGGCCAAGCCGCTTGATGGAGGCCGTTTTTCCCTGAGCGTTGAGGATGACGGTCCGGGTCTGACGGCGGAGGAACGTTCCCGCGCCATGCAACGTGGCGAGCGGTTCGACGAGTCGGTTCCGGGGACCGGCCTTGGTCTGGCCATCGTGCGTGACATCGCCAAACTGTATGGCGGCGATATCACCCTTGGTGAGTCCACGATGGGCGGTCTCGCCGCGCGGCTCGAATTGCCCCGCTCGCAGTAGGACGCCGTCCGATCCTGTTGGCCGAGCCCGTTAAAAAGCCGTTAGCAATCGGCGGCGTCGCGCGCAGGATGCGTCATTGCATCGCGATTTGTGACAGAGAAAGAACACGGCGTTAACCTTGCGACTTTAAGGTCGGAACCGGATTCAAGGAGAGCCTTGCGCAACGCACGGCTTGCACAGTGTTGGGCATGATTCCCGCGGACAAACAGCTTCTGCTCAGCGGCTTTCTCGGCAGGTTGCCCGATCACATCGCGGCCCGCTTAGCCAAAGCCGTGGAGGTCGATCGGTTGATCGGCGGCAGCAACCTGCCGCATGAGGAGATTCTGCGCGCGCTAAGGCCTCAATTGCGGCAAGTGCCGGAAAGCAAACGCACCGAAACGCCGCAACGTTTCTTCTGCCGTCCCTTCGAAGATGTCCTGGTGTCATCCGACCGCGCGACCAAGCAAAAGGGCCGCATTGCCCGCAGCACAATAGAGCCGGTTTGGACGTGGCTCAGTTCAGAACTGATGACCGCCCGTCACAAGGAGATCACGGAGGCTCTGCGCAAAGCCATTCTTCACGGTCAAGACGGCGAAAAAGACGAACGCTGCGTCGAGCTTTGGACCGAGTGTTCGCTGACGCTGAAAGCCGAGCTGGCAACCGAAAAGCAACGCACCCATGCGGCCAAGATGCTGGGCGGTCTCGCAGCGGCGGAAGACGCGGCGGAGATGGCGCTGCTTATGAGCGCCGGCCGGGAAATCGTGGTGCTGCAAGACCACCTTCCGAAGCCGATTCCCACGCTGACCGAAGACGACATCTGTTTCCTGCGCGAGATATTCGATCGCCTCACTGTGTCCATGCCCGATGTGGCCCCCTACATCCCGTTGGTCGTCATGGGCCGGTTGCAGCGGCCTTGGGAGGCTTTGCATCTTGCCGGCGCGCTGTCGCGCCAAATGACCGATACGCTCATCAGCAACACCGACGTCGGCGTCGTCGGCGAGTTGCTGTTCAGCGATCTGGATGAATATGCGAAAAAGATTCAGGCGGTCCGGCCGTTCGACTTCGATCCTCAGGTTCTCGTCACCCAGGTCGCAACCTTCTCCGAACTGTCGAGCGGCATCGTTAGGGAACTCGGCATCCGCCGCGATGGAAAATGGGGTCAGCGGCTCGGCAAGTGCCGTACCATCGTGTCCGAAACGCTGGACAGTCTGCTGGAGCGCGGGCCGAAGGAAATCCTGGCTGCGTTGCCGGCGGCGAAAACGGGCGGGTTCGGTAAAAGCCTCAAGCCGCTCGATCTGTCGCGAAAGCCCGATCCCGACCGCGTGGCCAAGGCCATGCGTTACGCGAATCTCATGGTGCATAGCCGGCCCTTCTCGGTGGCTGCGGCCTTCCATGCCAAGCTCACGGAAACCACCGACGAAATAACCGGCGTCTTGCGGACCTATGCCGAAGACGTGCTGAAGGAGCTGCGGGCCGGGCCTTCCGAAGCGCGGCCTCATATCGAAGAATATTGGGACATTATCCTGTCCCTGTGCGGGCTCATCCTGGGCGAGGAAGAGACGGAATTCCTCCGTCGCCGCTCCAAAGTGTCAACGTCCGCCGCCGCGTCCGCCTGAAGGCTCGACGTGCCCGAGCGTTCATGCCAAAAGGCGATCATGGCGCCGAAAAACAATCCTTTGAAACTCAATCCGCTGCAATTGCGCACGCTCACTTTGCTGCAGGCTCTTGCGGTTCTTCCCGATGCAGCCGGACTTGGACCCGGCGAGGGCGAAGTGACGGTCAGTGCGTTTCCACGCGCGCATGCCGATCATTTCCATCTTGGCGATGCGGTGGTCAGCGGATCGGACGCGACCGGCCTCTTCAACGAAGCGGTCTGGAATGCGTTGGCCCGTAAGGGCCTTGCCCGAAGCGCATGGCCCAATGCGATCACCCTCACGGCGGCTGGGCTGGGTTACGACACCGGTCTAGCTGAGACGATCTTCCACAGCTCGGGTCACTGACCCTCTCTACGCACAGATGAGTTCGCGCGTTCGGTGGCCGCCGCTGGGCGAGTCACGCCGATGCTGACAGCTGCGGGTGCTGCGACAGGCGCGGGACGCGCGATGCCTGGCTGTCTCGGCGCCGGTTTTCCGGGCCGCTCGATCTGCGTCGCTTCGGCCATCACAGCGGCTGCCGTCACCGGCACCGTCTTCAGTCTGTCGTCCGCGTAAAGTTGCGCCTGATCGGCGGAATGGCGGGTTCCAGCATCGTGCGAGCTTCCGTAAGGAACGATGCTTTCGATCTGCCAGGCGCCGTTGCGAGGCCAGGTGGAAATCATAACCAGAGAGTCACCGGCTTCCGCCACCGACTTTCCGGTGTCGTCGAGTCGCGTGCGTATGCCGGTCTGCCGCAAGGTGTCGGGACCGCCGTTGAGCGGAAGGTCCAGGCTGCCGCGCCGTAAGCGGTTGACCTCGCCCCATGCCGGATCGAGCCGCCCATAGTCCGAGAGCAGCCGGCCCGCGGTTGCCCGAAGCGTCGCGACGGCATCGGGCCGGGGCAGTCCGGCAGCCGATGCCTGCAGCAGCGGCATCGCGGTCATAACGGCCAGCGCCGCTCCCCGGCTGGTTTTGTTCGTACAAAGATCATAACGCCGAAGAATTTCCCCAGCCTCTTCGAGCAGCGGGTCGCCGGCGAAATTTTGCTGGGCGATGCCTTTGACGGCGACCGCGAAATCGGAATCGGGCGTGTAGCAGAGGTCGAATTTGTAGCTGCGGAATTTGTCCGCGGTGATCGCGCGATCTGCGGACAGAAGCGCCAGCGCCCGGCGCGTGCGGTTGTTCTGCGCCGCTTCCAGTCCCTGGCTCGCCGGGAAGTTTTCGGCCTTCGGATTGAACGGGTCCGCCGTCATCCGGAACGGCGATCCACCGGCCGCCAGGACAAACCCGTTGGCGGGACCAACCGCACGCGGAGTCGAAGACGCGGAAAGATAGGACGTCCACAAATCGGCCGATACGTTGCCCGGAACCGTGCGCGTCCAGTCATAGGCTTCGCTGCGCGCGGGAAAGGCTGCGTTGTACAAGGCGGCAATCCGCCCCGTCCTGTCCGCATACACGAAGGCGAGGCTTGGGATACTGCCTTCGGCTAGCGCGGCGGTGAACGCCTCGAAGCTCTGCGCTTTGTTGAGGTGAAAAAAGCTCTCGACGGCACGCACATTGTCTTGCCCGGCATAATGGACGGCGAAAAGGCCGCGCGCGTTGCGGATGACCGGGCCGTGGATCGAGCGCAGAATTTCGCGCCGGAAGGTGATGCGAATGGGCCCCCAAACCCGCGTAACCACGCGCGCTTCGCGATTTTGCAACCTGCGCCACTCGCCATCGAAGCGATAGAAGTATCG
>Ga0114969_10002574_pt1 | contig 14876 bp, 12 predicted proteins | sample M_130807_MF_Meta_FD_87316 | JGI IMG/M metagenome (GOLD analysis project Ga0114969, IMG submission 87316) | Freshwater microbial communities from Lake Montjoie, Canada to study carbon cycling - M_130807_MF_MetaG | ecosystem: Environmental > Aquatic > Freshwater > Lake | place: Lake Montjoie...
AATATTGGATTCAATATCAAACCCAACATACTTTGAGTCTCTAGATTTTCGGAATTTAAAACAAGAATGCTCAATCCAGTTTTCAGATTTGGATAATTCCAATTTTGGTAATTGGAATGGTGCCTTTATAGCAGGTTTTTTTTCTTCTATCAATGTTTCAACATTGAATTTTGTGCTGTCCATAATTACAGCAAGGTCGTCAAGTGACACAATGTGAGACCATGTGTTTTTTTCTACAAACAACGCCTCTTTCAAATAATTGACCGCATCTTCTCGGGTTTCGGCCATCTTGTATATATCATATATACCGCCTGCATTTTTTTCTTTTCCGGCAAACACAATGAATTTCGACATTTCAGAGTTAATTAAAGTTTTTCAATAAGAGAGCAATATGTAATAATAAGTATTAATAGTTAGTATTACATTAAATTTATACTTTTCATTAATCTGTAAAATGGTGTTCAATTTTATGCGTTTACAATACATTTTCAATTATATTATCCGAAACAGGAACAGATGAAGTTCTGTCGAAAATGCTATGAACCATCAAATATCCAGGAATGTGTGAAAATGATGATAGTAAATGAAATATTTCGTGATATCCAAATATGTCTGGTGATACAAATCCAAAATTCTGTTCTTTGAAAAAGAAATATCCAGCAATAACGTCAAGAACTACAATAGACAACGCACAAACCCATTCGAAACTAGTCATATATTTGTATAAAACTGGTAAAAACAAAACACCTATGCCTATGATTCCAATTTCATAAACTACATTAGAAGGTGAATTGAAAATGTTGTATAAATTCAGTAATAGAAACCCAGTAGAGATTCCTACCATCATCAATCTATAATAATTTGGTAAAATAAGTGATACAGAAACAATTGAAAAATACATAAAAAATGAAATCGCAACGTGGTCTAATTTTTGTAATAAAATCTCGGTTTCTTTGTCGGATTCACATACATGAAAAGTGGTACTTACTGCATAACAAGCGACAAAAGACATCATAAAAAGGACAGAAATTAATGTAGTTGTTGGTGTTTTTGAAACTTCAAGAAGCTCTATAATTGCGTAAACAAGAATTCCGGAAAATAAAATAAAATAATGAATATATCCTCTGAATTCTGGTTTTATTGCGCCCTCGCAATATAAAGTTTGATATGTAAAAATACGACCATCGTATGGCTTTGGTTCATCTACCATTTGTGGTTCATCTACCATTTGTGGTTCATCTACCATTTGTGATTCATCTACCATTTGTGATTCATCTACCATTTGTGGCTATATAATTTATTTACATTTTTTATCATGTATCAAAACGCATTATATAATATTATATAATAATATATAATAATATACTATAAGCGTCTATGAAAAAAGTTACCCTTGATAATGGGTTTAGGTTATTATATGAGCAATCAAAAACAGGATCGGAAACGGCCTCTATACAAATTTTCTGTGACTTTGGAAGTATTCATGAAAAGGACCAGTTTAGAGGCGCCGCTCATTTTATAGAACACATGTGTTTCAAAGGCACGCATAAAATACCCAATTCTAGGGATATCGCGCTTAATTTTGAAAAACACGGCTCCAATGTAAATGCGTTCACAGACCGACGATATACATGTTATTTTGTGGACGTTCATAAGGACCAAATAGCACACAGCATTCACATATGGGCAGATATGTTGCTCAATTCGATTTTTGATAGACATGAATACGATAAAGAACACGAGGTTGTAAAGGAGGAAAATCAGCGGTCTTTGAATGACTATGAAGGAATATGTTTTGAAGCGGCCGACCAGCAATTATATGCTGGCTCGCCATATGAGCACGAAGTTGACCATATCCGATATCATATCGGAAAAAATCCGCTATCACGTGACTCCGTCTATCAAATGTATAAGCAATACTATGTTCCATCACGTCTTATTTTGAGTATTTGTTGTCCCAATTCATTTGAATACGTGAAAGCGGCCGTTGAAAAATCCGATTTTTCAAAACCACATCACACAACGTCGGTGTTTCCGCCGCTTGTTCTTGCTTTAACCCCACAGACAAACGCCATTTATAAATTCAACATTCAAAAAAGCATCACAACCACCCATATTTGTATTGGATTCCGCACATGTTCCTCGTATAATTTAGACCGATACACACTCAAGGTGCTTAAAAACATTTTGGGGGGTAAAATGAGCAGCAGATTGTTTACAATTTTACGCGAAGATAATGGGCTTACATATAGCTCATCCGTTTATACTGACTATTATGAACACAGTGGCGATTTTAAAATACATGCCGAATGTGATACTGAAAAGGTTTTCAAAAACGGTGATAAACCCGACGGTGTATTCCCGCTAATTTTAAAACTCATTCAAGATTTATTGAAAAACGGTGTAAAAGAAGAAGAAGTCAGACTGGCTAAGTCGTATATGAAAGGAAAATATGCTATGAAAAAGGAGTTTTGTAGCACACGTGCCTTCTATAATGGTGAGAGAGAAATTTATCAGATGGAAAATATAGTTCCGTATGATAAGAAATTTGAAGCCTATATAGAGCCTGTTTCAAAAGACCGGATTGACGAGACAATTCGCAAATATTTTGTTCAAAATGGAATGGTTGTTTCTGTAGTTAGTAATTCTTCAATTGACTGTAAGAAACTGGTTCGCATTGGCGACTCATATTGGTAATGTGTGTTTATACCACATTCGTTATTGTTTCGGTTTTTATATTTTCGGATTTTATATTTTCGGATTTTATATTTTCGGATTTTATACCAGGCACGTCATCATCCGAATCGGGTTCCTTGTCTTTAATACCATGTTTAAACATATGTTGGTGATGTATTTGATTGAAAAGTGAACGATTCACCTGAAAAATAATATCCACCAAATCGTGTCCGGTCCCCTCATTAATTTCCTTCTTGGAATTGTATTTATTATATACTTTTTTCTGTAAATCAGATTCAACATGGTTTTTTATCCATTCTGGTATATCCATATTGGTTTTCATCAAATCCAAATATTTTGATTTGTTGTTCTTAATTAATGTAAGAGCATCAGCACGTTCCAATACAGGCAACTGGAATTCCGACACCAAAAGTGTCGCAAAATTTATCCATTCTTGTTTTATCCTTATAAATATCTCCAAATTCTCCTGTATCTGATACACCTTGATTCCTCCCGTGAAAATCGTAATTGAAAACGCCATAAATGTGAATATTGCATTAAACACGATTCCCAATTGTCTATATGCGTCTAATCCAAAACGCGCGGCACTTAACGCCCCCGATGATGTAGAGAGAAGAAGTCCCAAAATCACATTCCATCGCATAATTTTCTGATAATGTAAAATAGACATTTCGAGTGCGGCAATATTATACGCGGCAATATTATTCCATTGGACCAGGGTGTCTATGTTTTCCAATGTCCATGTTTCGCCGGAGGTTTCTGTTACTTGATTTTCCATTATACATTTTTATTATTTTTTATTAGACTATTATTTTACGCCAGAGTTTATATCATTATTATATATACGGCTGTATTTAGAAAACCAATGGCGAATCAAGAACTATTTGTATATGCCGTTTTCATATTGATGATTGTTGCGTGCGGGTATCTTTATTTTGATAGAAGTGATTTTGAACTAAAATGTGTTGTCTCCACTGTAGACGGAAATAAATACTGTGTGCGCGAAACCGCTAAAATTCAAGAGTCAGCGGATTTGCTTGCTAAAATAACCCAAAAATGTCGAGAGCTTGTGAAATATATCGGCAATAAATACAAGGATAAGGATAATGTGAACCGATTGGTTGCTGGATTCAATCCCAAAAAAGTGATGGAAACGCTGCCTACCAGTGAATTAACTGCGTACAGTGAGAATAAGGGCGAGAAAATTGCGTTTTGTCTGGACGAAGAAAAAGGTGGGAGCAAGACAATTGACGAACATACGCTTATGTTTGTCGCCATCCATGAACTCAGCCACGTTGCGACCAAATCCATCGGACACAAGAGCGAGTTTTGGGAGAATTTCAAGTTTTTATTGACGGAAGCTAAGGCAGCAGGCATCCATGAACCACGTGACTATAAGAAGGAACCCCAGAAATATTGCGGAATGACTATTAAGGATAATCCCGCATTTGATTTGTAAAAACATATAAATATAACATGATTGTTTTGTTTATGTACGATGGTGTTTTTGAGGCGATTGTATTTTCGACAGTCTGGTATGCTGCTATAAAATACCGCAATAATCGGGTTTTAAATATTATGGGGTCTTGGATGTTTGCTTACTACACAATTAAATATTTAATTTTTCTACACTGAAAAAAACGCAAATAAAAAATAAATGGTCATTAGAGGTTCCGTCCAAACAAATGCTCTATGGTTTCTACGAACATATATTTCTTTGATTCCTGAAGTATATAGTAAAACCACCAACATTGAAAACAGCGTAAATTTAAAGTCAATGTTTGCGCGATACATTGTATAAATTAGCGAACTACTGTAGAGGCTTGTTGTAACAACCAAATAATTATTCACAAATATGCGGTCATTACAAACTGCATATAAATCATCATAATCGTTTATGCGGTCGCCCGCAATATATTGTGGATTCATTCGTCGTTTGTATATGTATGAAATAGGACATTCCCCGTTATAAAATGTGTATGAAATCATAATGGCGAAAAAATATTTGATGTATAATAAATCATATTGTGGTGGCAAAACTAGAGGATATATTACCAATAATGGTGCATGAAAAAAATGTAACGTGCCGATAATGGACATTTGGTTATAGTGGTTATACAATATACGTTTATGTTTTTATACAAAATATAAAGGGTTTTTATTAGATTAGATATACTAATAAAATATATAATACACAAATGTCGAACAATTCAGACCTAGAAAAAACAAACAAACAATTACTCAAACAAAATCAGAAACTTAGGTCGGCAATGGCGTGTATGAAAACAGAAATTGAGAGGCTCTCTATTATTTTGAAAAACCGAACTGAAGACACCAGTTTAGCAATCAAAGTGTTGGGTTATTTTGGAAATAGCAATAGTATTCGTAAAACCGCGTGGAAATATGATTGTGACGCAATTGATTTGTTTCATCAAATTCCTGAATGGGACGATACATATGAGGGGTTGGAAAATGCCGATGATTATAATGAGTGTATGATTGCTGTATACGGACGAAACTATTATGAACAAAAACATAATGAATATAGCAATGAAGATAGGTTAATTCGTAATCGAAAACCAAAACCAAATGAAATTGATGCTATTTTAACCGACTATAATAGAGGTGACACCAGTTTGTATAATATCGCTGATAAACATAATTTGAAGATTGATGTTTTGTTTTGCATCTTGAAAGACCAGGGCGCTATTGAGGAAGAGACAGATGCTACTGGCTACGCCGAGTTTTACACTGAATACGTGGGAGGCAATCAATTGTGGGACGGAATCACGTCTCTCGGTATAATTGACTAATTGTGTGTTCACGGAATAAACATAGACAGTATATATAAATAGTCTATGTTTATGTTTATTTTTCGTTTCTTGACGGTATTGGGTTTTGCTTTATCACAAGTCAATGCTGCTGGTCTATGTAATGTGCTCGCACTCAGCGGAGGTGGATCATTTGGGGCGGTAGAAGTCGGCATTTTAGACAGAATTCAGCTCCCCAAATACGATATGATTACGGGCATTTCCGCTGGCGGTCTGAATGCTGGATTCCTCTCATATTTCGGCAATTCAATGTCGTCTGGTGTGGAAAACCTGAAAAACGTGTATTTTGGGTTGAATAATGCGAGCGTTTATACTCATGGGACACTACAAATTCCTAGATCATGGTCATTTTATGATACAACACCTCTAAGTAAAACGATTGCACGTGAATTGGGAAAACTTACGTATACTGGCGACCGCGTGCCGACCTTGATTGGCTCGACAAATTTGAATGACGGTGTGCTTCAAATATTTCAGTTTGAGAAACAGTCGAAATCGAGACAATTGGATATTATGATGGCGACGAGCGCAATACCACTGGTGTTTCCGCCGCGAATCATTGACGGCAAGTATTATGTGGACGGCGGCGCGATTGCGAATGAAATCGTCAATGGTATAGAGGCGTATTTGGATTGCGACCAATATAATATCACTTTTATTTCGGCGTCAGAACGTCTTCAATCCGTTTTAGAAATAGCCGATCTGAACGATTATGTGCGACGCATAGCCAAGGTGATGCTTACCGATTATAATAATGAGTTGGCGGAAATTAGTGAGAATCCGTGTAAAAGTAGAGGTACTATACATTACTGTTATCCTGACGGCGCTGAATTGGCGGACTATTCGTCTCTTGATTTCTCGTTTGGTAAAGAATTATATGCGATTGGATATAATCATTTTAAATGTGAGGATTTTCCGTATTGTTAATTAAAGTATTATTTATCATTACCCGAAGACGGTCCAAAAACTACAGAGCCTAGTGCTCCTATCATTGAAAGCACAGCAAGTACTATCTCTGACGACCCACCTCTTTTCATAGTTCTTCCTTTTCGCGTAAACAATTTTTGCTTACTCGAAGAAAAATGTTTTTCGTCTTCTGGGTGGATAAACAGGTTTTCATACCCCTTCTTTGGTTTATACCCTTCGCTAAAATCTGGTTTGTAAAGTCGGAAAAAAGTCTTGCCTCCAATTTTGAATTCTAGAGGTGCCCCATTCTTTCCAAAAACCGGCATTTTATTTTTTAGATTTTCATAATTATTGCTTCCATATTTAAAGACATTTTTACCGCCGCCGTTTTTAAAATTCACATTCAAATGAGAAACAAACTCAGCGTTTTTACGTAGAATAACACGAGCTTTGGAAAATAGGTTTTTCTGAGTTGACATTCTATATATTTACAATAGAGGTAAATATATGGATGTAAACAATTTGTTTACATTTATCGCAGTGGGTTTTAAAAGTACTAAGGTTTAATTTGTCTTTTTCCTCTTGAAGCAGATCTACCTTTACCTTTAGTAGAACCAAATTCGAGTGGTAAACCACGTTTTTTTGCGTCAGGATCATTAACATTAGCTGTAATAGTTGTTCTATTTATTGCGGGTACTAGAATAGGCGCTTTTTCTTCTTCTGACGATGATTTGTATGCGTTTTGTAGCATTTCTAAACCGTTAACAATTTTTGGTTCTACATTAACATTTTTATTGTTTTTATTTTGATCTATGACATTAACTGTTTTAGACTTTCCTATTTTCTTATTAAAAATCAAATAACCAAGTCCAAAAATTTTTAAAAAAACTACCAGTAAAACTATAAAAGGATTTCTCGCAATTAATTTTTGAATATAAATCCACATAATTTTAACGTCATCTTTAGAATTTGGTACAGTAAACTTGTAGTTTAGTTCTTTTTTTCCTTGCTCCAACCTCTTTGATACTGCAGTTGCTATTGTATAAACTGTAATTTCTTTTTTGATTTTACATACAAGTTGTTTATTCAATTCTTGTTTGGGTAAGTTTAAAATTCCACGTGTATAAAATCCAATAGCTGTATCAGTTTCTTCGTTAGAATAAAAATTCATTTTATTCAAGTTCCTAAAATATTGATTAACATCAGTTATAGCAACGGTTCTAACATCAGTTGTTGTGTCATCCATTTCAATAGATTTTGTACTATATGGAGCATTATCAGGAGCATTAAAAGTACATCCTGCTGCTTCAAATAATTTTAGAAATGGTTGATACGTTACCATTTCTTTTGGGTATGCTTTTTGTAAAGCATCTTCTCCCTCCATAAATTTTTCTTCAACTTCTTCTAATATAGGTATTAAACCGGAAGGTGTGGCTAGAATACCCATCATGGTTATCCAAGTTCCAAAATGGTCTAAATCTAAAGATTTAGACCTTGTATTAGATAATATAGGAAAAAGTGGAAAAGTTTTCACAGGAAACTCGGTTAATGTATTTGCCCCTACTCGTGTATTTAAATATAACAAACTGACTAGTAACAAAACAAATATCATTAGTGAACTTTTTGATCCACCTATACTACTACCTGCGCCACCTTGCTGATTTACAATAAAACCATTCATGTAGTCAACAATTTCGTTATTGTTTTTTTTACCTATATCCTTAACTTCTTTTTTTAAATCCTTTTTTTCTTGTTTGTTCAAAAGTGTGTGTAAGAATAGTAAAAGCTTCATTGCAGATTCTTCAATATTTATAGGGCGTCGTCGTCTTCTTGTATATGACCCAGACATTGTAAAAATATATATATTGTCTATATATTTTTACCAGTGCATTTTCTCAGATTCCACATTCACTTGTGGGGGGGTCGGCCATTCAGAATAGGGGACTGCTTTACTCGTCGGTCGTTCCAGTGCTAAAAGCATTCTAAGTGCTTGGATGCGTCGTTCCAATGGTTCCATTCGCGCCGGTAATTTACGCGTAATTTGTTTCCATCTCCATTCAAATTGGAGAGCCGCATTCCACGTTGGGAATCCAGCGACATGACACACCCGTTCCCATGTCTCGCCACGTTCTACTTGGGCGCTTGTTGCCCGCGCCCCACCTTTGATTTCCTTGTTGTGTTGTCTAAGTCGATGGTCTAAATCAACTGTCGCCCCCACATATGTTTGTTGCCCACTAACTGCATTCGCATACAATAAATATACGAAATAACTCATCTATGTGTTTTGTATAGTATATTTATATATACATAGTATAATGAACGCATATAACGTCAACATATATACTGATGACGGCACTATCAGGGAAACAATTGGGTTTAGCGAAGAAGCGTCTTCAGTCGACGCCTCTTCAAAAGACACCTCTTCAAAAGACACATCTTCAAAAGACACCTCTTCAAAAGACACCTCTTCAGTCGATAAATCTTCAGTCGATAAATCTTTAAAAACCTCTAAATATCACATCCATAAAGATGATTCCATCATGCAAATCAAAAACAAAATCCTCTTATTGTATCCCGAAATTTCATACGACGAAATCTATGTATTTGCTAAAACTAGGCGACACGTCAATCTGTCTCTCATTTATCAAAACATCGCCAAAACATCTTCTAAAATTGGCCGCAAAAATAAGAAAACAATAGAGACTGCTGGTCTGCTTGATAAAAAACAATATAAACAGCTCCTCATCAATCTAGGCAAAAATACGGGCGATTTAAGCAAAGAATATTATGATTACGGGGATTTGGTCCAGGCGTGCGGCAGCTCCGCATTTGACGCCTCGATTGGTGTAGGTCTTGGAATGCATTTTTCTAAATATCACAATTTCCTGTTTTCGGCGAACCCTTTTGAATTGGTGGAGAATCACGCCCCAAATTTATTGGAAGATAAAACAAACACCATTTATTTTTTCGATAATGAATTGCTTTTTAATAATGGAAACGTAGAGGTGATTGATGTTGTGTTTGCGGAAGATGCGTTTTCTTTTGCGAAACGCCACGGCATCTCGGAAGAATACATTTCCAAGACTTATTTTCCTGGTCTCGCATCAAAAAACGTGTTTAACGCGGTGCAACTTGATAAAGCGGCCAAACCACCCTCTATTTCTGAGCGCACTTTCGAAACGGTAGATGAGTTTTACAAGATGAATTGCGTAAGTCAATTGAAATTCGACCAAAATGGTGTGCGCAAGTTCAAATTCGCATTGAAACCCGACTACGATACACTAATCCCTCTAGACGCAATTTTCAAAAATATTCACGCTTGCGAAGCAACACCATTTATTAAATATAATCCAGGTGTTCGACGCGATAATATTTGCCGTATTTATAGCACCGAAATCACGCGCACAGGCAAAAAAATCCCCGTTCTACCTCATAACAAAATCACACATCTAGCCAACATAATCGGCAAACATAAACAGATTTCCATCTATGAAAATACACATGAATTAATCATTGATGTAGAGGACAATGGAGTTGTATATATTTCAGGTGAATTTTCACGAAGCGTCTCTATTGATGATATGGAAACAATGATTCGCTCTCCAGTTAACGACGTTTTGAACAAGATAAACGGGTATTTACAAAACAGTGGATATATACTGCCTGTTATTGGTGGTCTGCGCGACGACAATGTGGATTTTTTGACGCTTGACTATGTAGCCTCTATTTCCATCAAAAATTTAACTATGAAATTGAAAACAAAAATAGGTTGTCTTTCATCCATATTCGATATTATCGACGATAGTGTTAACAAAGGGGCTGTTATGAGGTTTAAACGCGTTGAAAATTTCCAAGAAATGGACGCACAGTCGGCAACTATAACCGAGGTGTTTCGTTCATCAAGAAATGAAGAGGACGTTATTGCGGCATTGATGCAAAATTACAATATAACAATTGAAGAGGCGGCATTACGAATATCAGAGTATTTGAAAAATGTAAAATATGTAGAGCGTTCACATGGAAGTAAATCAATTGAAATTGTAGAGAATCCGGGACTCACCGTGTTTTTACAATATGATACGCGTTCGAATAAAATGGTGATTCGTGTAGATAAGTTGCCTCATATTGAATATATAGAAACACTCAGCCTCTATTTCAGTGGATTAATAAAGTTATATACTGACGATGAAAGTGTAAGTGAAAAGATGAAAGACCTTTGTAATAAGAAGATAGAGAAGGCAAAGCCAATTGTGGCGACAGTAGTTCAACACGTTGACCAAGTTGAAGAACAGAAAGCGAAACCCAAGGCTTTTAATATTTTTGATTTTGTTCCCGCACAAAAACAACCGTCGAATGTAGAGGAAGAAGATGATACATCACCCAAACCAGGGTCACCAAAACCGAGTTCACCAAAACTAGAACAAAGCCTCATTTTTGAAGATGATTCATCTATCGGCAGCGACGAAGAGTTTTTTGGGATCGAACAGCTTGGTGGTGGACCCAAGGCCAAAGCCAAAGCCAAGGCAAAGTCAAGCGACGAAGAAGACTCTTCTCAGAACAATAATTATTTCTTGGAACGATTACAAGAGCGTGACCCAGCATTGTTTTTGAAAAAACGAGAGGGTAAGTTTAAAGTGTATTCACGAGCATGTCAGGCAGTTCATCAAAAACAGCCAGTTGTGTTGAGTGACGATGAAAAAGCCAAAATCGACGATGATGATAAAAAAGCTGGCGTGAAATCATATACTAAGGCCATCAAATATGGTACTAGTGAAGATGATGGTAAGAAAAACTGGTATATATGTCCTAGGTTTTGGTGTTTCAATACAAACACCAGTATGACGAAAGAACAAATTGATGCAGGTAAATGTGGAACAAATTATCACGAGTTCACAGAAGATGTTTATCACCATGAAAAAGGCAAATATGTTGATTTTTCACCTGGGTTTTTAAATGAAGCGCATCCAAAATATTGTGTGCCGTGTTGTTTTTCACGATGGAATTCAGAACTACATAAAAAACGAAGAAAACAATGTGTTCGAGAAGACAAGCATATTTTTGATAATGAAGAAAGTGAAAGTGAAAGTGAAAGCAAGGCTGAAAGCAAAGACATTGTAGAAGATTCTGTAGAAGATTCTGTAGAAGATTCTGTAGAAGAAGCCAAGCCTAAAAGAAAACCGAGGGCTCCACGCAAGGTTGAAGCCAGAAACTATGACCCTGACTATATTGAAGACGGAAATATATTACCACTCAAAAAGGGTTCATGGGCTCTCGCGCAAAAAGCCGTCCAACATTTTATGCAAATTGATTACAGCGAAAATGTGTTGGAAATCGGTCGAAAGGGTCACAAATCCGCCTATGTGAAAGAAAACAAACAAACCTTTTTGCGTCACGGCGTCGAACAAGATGAAAAGACATATAAGAACTCGATTCTTGGCTGTTTGGCGAATGTGTATTCGGGGGATGGAGCCAGCGTTTCCGTCGATGAATTTATTAACAAACTTGCGACTTCAATCACAATAGACGATTTTGTTAAGTATGGAAATGGGACATACCAGAGTGTTTTCCAACCCAAAACACCTATCAATGTGGATGATGTGAATATTGATGCACATTTGGATTCTGACCTCTATGCGTCATATAAAAAGAAGTATAAAAATGGTATTGTATTATCAAATATAAACCATCTTAATGTTTTTGTAAAAATTGTTGCCGCATATGATAACTTCATCCGGTTTTTAAAGGACCCCGCATCCGATATTGACCATACATACATTTGGGATGTCGCCTCTACACCAAACACAAAGCTATTTCCAAAAGGTCTTAATCTAGTCATTATGGAAGTCGTCAATAATGATATTACACACAATATTGATGTTTTGTGTCCATCAAGTGCATATTCAAAAAATCTATTTGATGAGAATAAACTGACTCTATTCTTGGCGAAACAAGACCGTCTATTCGAGCCCATTTATGGATATAAATATGAGGGAAGCGATTTGAAAATAACACGCACATTTACTATGGAAGCGCCAGTTGGCTCTAATATTAAAAAGATATTGGATATGATGAATAACACAATTAACGGCGTTTGTAAACCCAAACAGTCGCTTCCAACCAAGTATGTTTTTGCGTCGCCTATTTTACTATCACGTCTAGAGGAGGAACTGAATAAGTTGAATCCTCTATACACGATTCGCGGACAAATTATGAATTTCCAAGGCAAAATTATTGCTCTCACCGTTAAAAAGCGCAACGTTGAAGAAGAAATATATGTTCCATCCCACCCATCTTCACCATTGCCCACATATCCTATTATTATGATGGACGAACCCTCGCTCTGGACGACATATCCAAATACGCGCAAAATGCTGAGGGATTTGAGCGAGGCATCAAACGGGTCGATTCCGTGTAAAACAAAAATGAAAATCATAGAGGACGGTTCAATAGTGGGTGTTTTGACGGAAACTAATCAGTATATCCAGGTAACACCAGAGCCGAAGACTTTGTACGATCAAGAGACAGGAATAATATCAATTGAAGAAAAGAACTATATGATGAAAAATAAATACGCGCAAACAGAAAAAGAAATCACAACCTCTACGAAAGAGGACTCGGCGCGCGTAAAAGCGGTTGAAAGTGTTAATCGAGAGAATGATTTTTATTCAGTTTTTCGCTCCACATTGAAGACGCTCATTATTTCAAGCAACGTGGTGCGCAACAAAGTAATTGAAGTAATCATGGATCGAACATCAAAATATAGACATCGACTTGTCATTCTAATTCGGCTTTTTAAACGAATCATGGACGGCAGTCGCGTTGAATTTTCAACAGACGACGATTTAGACAGGTATAGTGATTTTATAAAAGCCCCCTATGTATGTAGAGACGGCAAACGAGCCCCCATTTTTAACGCCAATTGTAAACTGGTAATTTCCAAACAAAATATGATAAACCCGACTGTTGATAATAGCGTGGAATATTACTACCGAGTTGCCGACGAAACATTGCGGTATGGAAAAATCCAGCAGTTTATGATATATCCCAAGCAGTTTTTAAACATTGCGGGCACCGAATATAAGATTGCTGCCGACGAATTCATCATTTTGGAGAAATTCTTATTTGCACGAAATTACTTTGCCGACATGAAACCGTATTTATTTGGCGAACACGTTCAACAATTACCGTTTTCTGTTGCAAACCCAGACCCTAAGATTGCGCAGGTATATTCGAATTCGGTGTCTCTAGAGGAACAGCGCGCATTTGGAAAAACCGATTTAATGGAAAACGTAAATCGGTGTAAGAAAAAGATGGATACGATTGCTGGCGAGAAGAATTACACGAATTACTGGCAAAATGCAGTATTCAAAAAGGGTACTAAACTCATTATTTTCAAAGACGATACATCCGAGTGTAGTTTTGGTGCCATCTATTACATATTACAGGATTTATATAAAAGACCCATGTCTTCTGTCGAAATACGAAAGATGATTTGGGACGGATATACCGAATTGTGGAAAACACCCAAATACCAGAAAATCATATTGAGTATTTTGAATAAACAAGGAAAGGGAAAAATGGTTGCATCGGGTGCGTTTTCGGACGCAATGACGAATTCAGACACTATGCCCGAAGACTATTTCATAACGGTGCTTGATATTTGGGTTCTAGCACAAAAATTCAGCATTCCTATTATTATGTGTTCTCCCTCTACGACCTTGAAACAAACCGGGATTGTTTTTGTTGAAAAAGAAAAGGAAACGGCCATGACGAGCAGTATTAAAAATCCGCTTAGAGACCCGCATCCACATCGGCTCACCAACAGTTGGATTGTTATGGGAAGAACACCGCGTATTACGTCCGATAAGTTCTATTTTGTGATGGCGCCATCAAAGGAAATCACTGAAACGAAAAAGGATACTATATCAGAAATATCAATGATTTATGGTTCTTTTTCGATTGATGATTTGGGGACTACACCAAAGGACAACAATTTGGGCCCGAAAATTAGAGATGCGCTGAATGGCGGTTCGGATTATGGCGCGCGCGCCAGACCAATCACCGAGTTTTTTGATGAAATCGGGATTGTGACTATTCGCGTTCCAAAGAAAGAATAAATATATAATACATTCGATTTTATTTGTATGTATTATACAGGCTCTACATTACTGTAGAATCATTTTATCATAATAAAACTTGTATATGCGCTGTGATATGTCTTCAGAAAACCGTGTGAAAATATTGGTACTGAAATTATAATATCCAAATTCGCCATTATGTTTGTATAAATACAGATGTTTTCTGTCGAAAATTGGAAAATTAATGGTTGATAGAAGCCAATCTGTCTTGGTACCATGCATAAGTTTAGTTACATAATTGTTTGCGACGTCCAAATAAAAATAATTGCCATGTTCGTCTTTGAATGGATTATCAACACTATGT
>Ga0114969_10002576_pt1 | contig 14865 bp, 25 predicted proteins | sample M_130807_MF_Meta_FD_87316 | JGI IMG/M metagenome (GOLD analysis project Ga0114969, IMG submission 87316) | Freshwater microbial communities from Lake Montjoie, Canada to study carbon cycling - M_130807_MF_MetaG | ecosystem: Environmental > Aquatic > Freshwater > Lake | place: Lake Montjoie...
TACCCGATGAATTAATTGGTAATTTAGGTGATGTTCACTTATATAATAATCATTTAGAGCAAGCCGCCGAGCAATGTTCTAGAAATCCTTATGAATTACCTACTATAGAAATTACTGAAAGGAATTGGTATATACATGAAAAGGTTAAAGAACATTTAGGTGAAAAAAACTTTAGTGAAAAGATATTGAGTTATAGACCAGATTGTTTTGAATTAATAAACTATCAATCACACCCATCAATTAAAGCACCTTTATCAAATTAAAAAAAATATTAATCTAATTATACAAAAACCATGTAAAGTTGATTTATTTTTCCAGCAAGTCTATGTACCAAACTATTAACTCTGCCCATGTCATCAATATCCATATTTTTTGATGCCATATATTTTAAAAGACCTTGAATCATTTTGTTTTTGGCTTCATCGGACATTTCCAAAACTTCTTGAAACGCTTCATTATCTTCTTGATGTTCTCCATAGTATCTATCAATCCATTGTTCACCTGAATATAAAAAAGCGGCGGCTTGAAACATATTCACAACACCAGATTCTCTAACTTTAAGTAAATAGTCTTTTAAAAATCTATAATCAAAATTTTCAAATATGTCAGGGTTTTTACTAAAAAAATCATATTCAGGAGAACCTGTCTGTTCTTCAATACTTTCTTGTTTTGCCCTTTTCCAAGCATCAGTCGATGTTATTAAACCTAAAGTACTTCCATTATCCCATTTAACACAAATAATTTCACCATCACTTTCAAAAGGGTCTCTAGTAATTCTTTCTACAGTACCTAAACTACCTGGAGGAACAGAAGTTTCTCCTTCCATATGGTAACAAATAACTCTATCACCAACATTTAATTTTGGATTTAATTCTCCTTTCATAATAATAAATATATTGAATATATTTATATATTGTATGAATTTTTTAATTACAGAATCTCAACTCAAGACCATATTGTTAGAAGAGGATAATTCATCCTTAACTAACTCAATGAAAAAATTATTTGATTTTACAAAAAAAATTGTTGCAATATCAGAAAAAAAATATAAATTAAATTCAAGATTTTTATTGACTTGGGGTGCAGCTATTGGTGGACTATTAATGCCTTTGGATAATTTCTTAAAAAGTGGTGATTTTAATATTAATGAATTTCAAACAAGTTTAGTCCTTCTTGGGGTTGCTAGTATGATGGTTTATGAAAATAAAGAATTAACGAGTAAAGTAATTTCAAAAATAAAAGAAGAAGGATTATATGAAACTTTTAAAAAAGTTTTATCTGAATCAGTTAAATTGGAAAAATCATTTAAAGAGTTTTTAGATTCTATAGGTATTGTTTCGAGTAATATGATTGAATTAATGGGATACGCCTTTTTATTGCCCATATTTGGTGATATACAATCAATTGCAAATAGAACAGGTAATTTACAAGAAGTTGCTATGATGATTGCAGAAAGAATAATTGCATCAAAAGTAGTTGTTATGAGTGGAGAAGCTATTATTAGTGTGATTAAAAAAATAATTAATCGACTGAAGTAAACATTTCAGGTTCAAAATTAAAATGACGCATTGTTGGATTTACTTCAATTCCATCTATTTGTTGTATGTACCACAATGATTGAATGTATAAATCATCTACCTTAATTATTTTAATCTCATTTTCCATAACATTATAAATTATATCCTCAATCTTTAATTTTACAGAATCCGATTCATACATCAAATCACTGGTAACTCCAGCTATTTCATCAATCATATCTAAATTAGGATTTACCGATTTACCATCCAAAGTATAATTGTATATTTTAACATAAAAATAAAAATCAAGATAGGTCCCATCGTCAAGTTTATAGAATTTATTTTTATCGGGTTTGCTCCAAGTTATATCATAACTTACCATACCTATTGAAGTTTTTATTGTTATTTTTTTAACTTGCTCTCTTACCGCAATTAAAACTTCTTGTTGTTTTTCATCAGTAATAAACACTCTTCCTTTTACAGGTTCTTTACCGTCAACCAATATTCTTTCCGAATATGAAAGAGAAGTTCCAATATATTTTGAAAAATTATCTAATATATTGGCAATATCATAACTAAATTTAGGTGTTGCATAAGATTGACCCTCTTTAGGTAATGTAACATTTATTGTGAAATAAAATGTTATTTTATCAAACTCAACACTTAAAAAATCATATTTAAAACCACTCTCGTAAAATGAATTGTTTAATAAAAACTTTTTAGCGATGTTAATAATATTAGGGTTCATTATATTCTTTCCAATATTTTTTTTATTACAATATCAACTTGATTTTGATTTAATCCATGTTTTTTAACATTTTTACTAAACCATTCTTTAGCAACAGATTCAATACTTCTTTTTTCAATTTTTGCCCTTCTTTTAAATCCAGTAACTTGAGCATCTAATTCATGTTCTTGTGTATAATATTTTAAAGGTGCTTTTGGCTCTGAAGGAAAATCATATCCACTTTCATGTTGTTTTATATGTTGTAATTCATGAGCAATCGTTTCATTTAATTCCTTTAATAAATCTTGAAGTATTTCATTTTTTTTATTTGGATTAGATACAATTGTAATCTCTATAATATCTTCCTCATTGTAGTAATCAGCATCAATTTCAAAAGTATCAACATCATCACTTAATATTAAGTTAAGGTCTATTGAAAAATCGTTATTAATCTGAGGAAATGAATATTCATCTTTTTCACTTGATAAATCTTCAGGTAATCTAAACTCACCTTCTTTTTGGTGTTTAAAAAAATATATAATATCCCTAACAATATTTCTAACAACACTATTATACTTAGATTCAACAATCAAACTTTCATTTAATTTAAATGGTTCAATTTCATTAATAACTTTTTTACAAATTGCTGGTTGATTAATTGAAAAATATTTTAACATTTGACTTACCTTATCATTCATAACCCACCTTATATCTTGATATTGGTCACTTCTTGTATTTATATCTGTTTCTCTACCAAAATGCTTTCTCAATACCTGATAATATACGTTTGAATATTCTTTGTGAGGTAAAACATATAAAGTATATTCAATAAAAGGCGTTTCTTTTCCCAAACTAATATATTCTTTTATACCAGTAATTTGAATTTTAATATTTAAAGGGATATTTGAAGCGTCTATACCATTTTCATCAAGTCCATAAACCTCAAAAATATGTTTATCAAAAAATGAGTTAAGTCGTTCTATTGGAAAATCTAAATCTTTCATTGTTAATAAATACTTCTAAGTTAAGTTAACAAAAATATTGTTTTAATAAAACAAATTTATTATATTTGTTTTAAATAAAGAAATATGATTTGGTTTATCTACATTATTAGCATAAGTTATTGCATTTGGAGAATGAGTAAAGGTTATAATAGAAGTTTTGGAAAAAATAATCCTGTTGGTCCTACTCCTGGTTTAGAAACTCTTTTCATAATTCCATTTGCACCATTTTTGGCGGTTATTGATGCTAGTTTGACATGGGTTCGTTGGATGAAAGAATATGAAATGTCGAAAAAAAGAGACGATTCGTTGTAAATAATATAGTTCGATTTTTGACTTTTGAGTTCGAACCTAATATTTATATATAAAGAATATTATGACCGAACTTGGAAATAAAATTATTGAATTAAAAAAAGAAGGTTATTCGTACAATAAAATAATAAAAGAGTTAAATTGTAGTAAATCAACAATTTCATATTATTTAGGAGATAATCAAAAAGAAAAAGCATTAAAAAGAAATAAAAAAACATCATCAAAACCTGAATTTGTTTTACAAAAAAAATTATATGTGTTTAGATACACAGATAATTTAGGTAAAAGAGTTCTTAGTAAGGTAAGAGATTTCCAAAGAAGAGAAGGTTCTAAACTTTTTTCTACTCAAGAAATCAATTTTTCAATTGATGATTTTTTATTTAAAATCGGTAATAAACCGAAATGTTATTTATCTGGTGAATTAATTAATCTATTTGAAACTAAATCATATAGTATTGACCACATTATTCCAGCGTCTAAAGGTGGTAAGAACACAATAGAAAATGCGGGATTAATAAGTTCTTCGATAAATAAAATGAAAAGTGATATTACTGTAGAAGAATTTTTAGAAAAATGTATTCAAGTATTAGAATATAATGGATATGTTGTTTATAAAAAATAATAAAACTATTCACTTTGTTGGGTGGTGAAACGCTCATGAGCTTGGCAAACACACCGTCCAGTCCCGACGGCGCGGATTAAGAAATAGATAAGTAATAATGGGGTAGACCACCAGCTTGCAAGCACTTATGTTACTTATTGAATCTCCGTTTGTAGGTTCGACCCCTACCCCAACAGCAAAAACAAAAAAATATGTCAAAATTAAATGATTTAAAAAAACAATACCCACATAGAGCTTAAAATATCAATATAGTTTTCTATTTCATATTCGTTATATTTATAATAGTATGGATAAATTAAATGAATTGTTTGATAAGTACCAAGTTACTGAAAAGAATAACTCAACAGGTAATTTCAAAGCATTAGAAAAGACTATTTCTGAATTAGATAAGCTTGATAAAGTTTTATTATTATCTTGTTCAAATAGATATAATTGGGATATGAATGATGTTGATATTCCAAAATCAACAATTCTTGCAATGATTATCCAAGAATATCTTGGTGATAAAGCAGTTTTAATTGATGTTCCTGAATTAAACATTGTTCCATGTGAAGGAAATGTTTCAAGAAAAGATGGTAACTCCTGTGGTCTAATGAAAGCAAAGTTAAAAGATAAAGATAAGAACCCAACAGGATATCATAGATGTTGGGCTAGTTTAAATGATAAGAGTGATGAACTTTGGAAAATATCCAAAGAATTATTTGAATCAAATGCTGTTATATTCTTTGCTTCCGTAAGATGGGGTCAGGCTAATATGTTTTATCAAAAATTAATTGAAAGATTAACATGGTTGGAGAATAGACATGAAACATTGGGTGAATCCAACATTATTGAAAATATTCAAAGTGGTTTTATTTGTTCTGGTCAAAACTGGAAAGGTATGGATGTCGTTGATACTCAAAAAAGAGTTCATTCATTTTATGGATTCAAACCTAACGATAAATTCTATTGGAATTGGCAATACACCAATAAAATAACTGACGAATCTAAAGAATCTTATAAAGAAGCGTTTCCTACTTTTGTGAAAAAGTTTAAATTGGATGAATTGTATTAAAATTCTTCAATTTCAATAATTAAATTTCCTTCTTCTTTTATAACATAGTATAAGTTTATTAAATTATCAATTTAATAGGATATTTATAAGATAATAAAAATTTAACATATGGAATTATCAAATCTTAAACTCGATAAATTAAAAGGTCACATACCTGATTCGGTTATTTCACAAATTCCAGATACTGCGAAAAAATTTGAAATTAATACTCCATTAAGACTGGCTCATTTTTTAGCTCAGTGTGGTCATGAATCTGGAAATTTTAAATTAGTTAAAGAAAATTTAAATTATGGAGCTAAAGGACTTTTAGGGACATTTAAAAAATATTTTCCAACAGAAGAAAAGGCAAAATTATATGAAAGAAAACCTGAAAAGATTGCAAATTTAGTTTATGGAAATAGAATGGGAAATGGTCCTGAAACTTCTGGTGAAGGTTTTAAATATTGCGGCCGCGGATTCATACAATTAACCGGTAAGGAAAATTATAAATCTTTTGGTTTGGCAATTAATGAGGATATTGTAAATAATCCAGATTTGGTTGCAACAAAATATCCATTATTATCTGCCGCATGGTTTTTTAATAAAAATTGTTTAAAAAAATGTGATACCGGAGCAACAAATGAAGTTGTAACATCAGTAACAAAATGTGTTAATGGTGGTGTTATAGGACTTGAAGATAGAATTAAACATTTTAACGAATATTATAATTTACTAAAATAAAATTATGAATTTTACATCAGTTTTAAAGGATTTTGATTGGGTTATTAGTATTTTAGAATCTTCTAAAACCAAAAGTCACATGCAATGTGCCACAAAATGTTTTCTTTTATGGGAAAAAAAACACACAAAAGATAATCCATGTTCTGAAGAATTAAAATCTATAAATAAATTAAAATCAACTTTTTGGTCTATTTTTAAATCAAAAAGATTTACATATGACGAATCCTCTAACATTCAAAAGTGAATTTTTGCCTGATATAACTATTATTATAGTATTATCTGAAGATTCTCAATATGATTTGTTAAAACCATTGTTTGACGAATATGGTTATGGATTTATGGTTCCTAATAAAAATTTGATAATAATCGATGGTGAACAATTTATAAATAATTTTAATGCCGATGTGTTAAAGTTTATTGAAGCTCACGAAATTTCACATGTTATCATGAACCATGATGGCCCAAGAAGTGAAGAAAATGAATTAGACGCGGACTTAGGAGCTTACATACTTCTAAAAGAAAAAGGTAGAACTGATTCAATAAAAGAACTACTTAAAAATTTCAAAAAAAGACACGGAATACGATTTGATGAAAAATTATTAGAAAGAGTAAAAAAATACTACTCAAATTAGTATTTTTCAGATTTTTTACTATATTTATCTTCACATCACTCGTAAGAGTGTTCTCATATATAGTCATCCAAAAGACCCGTAAATTTATTTGTCGGTTCTTATTTTTTTTACTATATTTGCATTATGTCGGGTCAAGTATTAGGTATTTTAATGATTATTATAGCATTTTTAATAACTTACTACATACTTAAAAAACCAACAGAATGATATTATGAAAATAACTTTCTCAGATAGTTTTTGGAAATCATTAAAAAGATTATCAAGACATCAAACTTGGTGGTATAAAATTTATGAATTTTTTCGTAGAGATTTACCATATTTTTTGGAGAACATTTGGTTTTTCAGAAAAGAATTATATCAATTTCGTTCTTGGGATTATTCATATAATTTTAATTTATTTCGTCGTTCTTTAGAAAAAACGGTAAATACTATTGAATTTCATGGACATGAAATTGATAAATCAAGAATAAAAAAAGTCGAGAAAATGAAAAGAGTGATTCAATTACTTAATAATATAAAAAGTGATGAATATATTATTCATGCGGAAAATGAATTAGGTAAAATTAAAGAATCCGATTTTTTTGATTTTAATGATGATACTGATGAAGAAAAAGAACATATGAGAAAAGTTTTTAAAAGGGCTCGAGAAATTGAAGAATCTGAATGGAACGAATTGTGGACTATTTTAAAGGGTCAGGATTATCACGAATACAGAAAGATATGTGATTCAAAATCTCTTAAGGAAATGTCTAAAAATGACGTATGGGGTGATTGGTTTGATGGGTCAGGTATGAACGGATGGTGGGATTAATCTATTTATTAAAAAACATATTTTATGATTGGAATTATTTTATTTATTTTAGCAATTGCGGCATCTCTTGCATGGTTATGGTCAGTTGGTATACAATATATGAAAGAAAATCATCCTAACTATAAAGGTGAAGACTTTTTAAATTGGGATTTGACAGAAGAAGACAAAAAAGATATTTTATGAAAATAGTTTTTATATCAGATACTCATAATAAACATGAATACCTTACAAGTAAGGGTATGGGCAACATATTGGGCCATGGTGATGTTTTGGTTCATGCTGGAGATGTTTCTAGTTTAGGTAAATCTCACGAAATAAAAAATTTTTTGGATTGGTTTTCCAATGTAGATTTTAAACACAAAATATTCATCGCAGGAAATCATGATTTTAGTTTTGAATTACATCAAGACATTGCACCTGAGTATAAAGAAAAGGGTGTTCATTATCTTTTTGATAGTGAAGTTATAATCGAAGGTGTAAAATTCTACGGAAGTCCATGGCAACCTCAATTTTGTGATTGGGCGTTTAATTTACCAAGAGGAGAAAAACTTGCAGAAAAGTGGGCAAAAATTCCTGGTAATACCGATATTCTTATTACTCACGGACCTGCTCATGGGATGCTTGATTGGACTCCATCGGGTCAACTAGTTGGTTGTGAAGATTTATTTTACAGGATTATGGAAGTTCAACCAAGAATTCATGTTTGCGGTCATATACATTGTTCATATGGTGAAAAAAGTTTTAATGGGGTTAATTTTATTAATGCATCTGTTCTTAACGAAAGATATGAGCACGAAAATAGTCCAATATCCATAAATTTTGATATTGAAACTAAACAATTTGATTATGGGCAAAATTAATGATGGTCATTATTTGGAACTTACAGATAGAATTTATATCTTCATTTCTAATTTAGAGGAACATGTTCTTAATCATCCGTTAACTAAAAAAGAAAAAAAAGTTAAGAAGTTAATAACTGAAGCTGGAATTAATTTAGCTCAAGCCTACCAAATAATTGGTGGAAAAATGTTTGAAATATATGAAAAAAATGAATGCCCAATTGTACAAGTTATATCTAGACGACATAAGAAATCCAAAAAGTAAAGATTGGATTATTGTTAGAAATTACGATGAATTTGTAAAATGTATTGAAGAAAAAGGACTTCCTGATGAACTTTCTTTTGACCATGATTTGGGCGAAAATGATACAAAAACAGGTTATGATTGTGCCAAATGGTTTGGAGAATATTGTTGGGATAATGGGCTTCCAGTTCCAAAATGGAACGTTCATTCCGCAAATCCTGTAGGTAAAGAAAATATAGAAGGATATTTAAAAAGTATGGAAAAACGTTTAAATTAAAAGGTGAGAGAAATCTCACCTTTTTTATATTTATTACTATGGCAGAACAAAGCGAATTTTCAAAATTAAATAAGAAACAATTATTTTTTATTGCCAAAAAATTAATAGAAGATGATTTTCCTCATAACCCATATAATGATTATGAGGAATCATATAGTTCATTAGAAAATATTGCAAAATATTTTAACATGGTAGTAAGTGATGAAGATGTTCAATTTTTTTCAAAATTTATTTATATTAACAATAACCTTCTTGCTAAAATTTTAGATAATCCAAATGATAAATCTCTAATTGAAAAATTAGAGATTCCTGTTGCAAAAACTTACGATTTACATTACACAGTTTGGGGTAGTTGTACCTATACTGAATATCTTGGTCAAAAATTTGACTCTTACGATAAAAATTGGGTTAAAGATTCTGCAGACCAACAAAGAAGTGATGGTAGTTGGGATTATTACAATGGTCGTAAATTGAGAGATATAGAATATGATAGTTTTGAAGATAGTGACAGTTCTTATGATGAAGTTTATAAAGTTAATGATGATAAAACAATAAACACTAATTTTGTTAGTGATTCCATATTAGATAAACTTGTGATTGAAAATACTGAAGGTGTTATTAACTCTTTAGATAAAAAAACTCTAATAGAATTAAGAAGGATAATTGATTCCAAGTTGAGACTTCTCTAGTTTTTTCTCTTCTTTCCTTCTTTTGCCAATTCACCCAACGTCATTTTCTTTTGATTCCACGGATTGAAACTCCTTTTCCACTTGTATTCCACTTCTACGGGTCCTGAGGTCGTTATTTTTGAGTTATATTTCCAAATGGATATACTTTCTTCATCTTCATAAACAACCTCCCATTTGGTCGGTTTTACGACTTCTTTTTGATTTACTGATACTGCCATGATGCAAAGATAAGAAATTATTTTATTTCTTGAGAAGCTAAATAATCGTAACTTGAAGGAATTTTAGGGTTACCAAAAGAAAAATCTTCAAAAAAATTACCAGGAACATCATCACCTTTAGATGTATAATAGCCAAAACCTCCTTTGTTAGGGAAAACTGAAATTCCACCTATTTTAAAAATATTAACTTTTTTTGCGGATTCAGAATTATTTTTAATTTGAACTGGATACCATTTAGAATTATTGTCTCCCTTTTTAGTCATTTTAATCATACAATCAACTCCAAAAACCATATCAACAATATTACCTGGACTTGAAAAATTCAAGATGTTTTCTTTAGGAACATCTTTTAATAAATCAAAAAATTCGGCTTCAGAACTATCTCCAATCCCTGTTGTTTTTTTAATTCTATCTCTAATAGAATGTTTGCCACTAAATAATTCAATCATCATTTCATAATCCGCATAACTAATCTTAGGAAGTTTTTTTCCAATTTGGTTCTCCAAAGAATAAATATAATCTAATTTTTTACTTCCAAGAATTTCATTAATCGGTCTCTCTTTAAAAAAATTATCAATTTTGCTTTCATAAGTCCCATTACCTAATTCACCTTTTTTATCATATTGATTAATTAAATCAAACCAATTACTATAATTTGTATCTATTTTATTTAATACACTCCAATTGCCGTCATCAATAAATCCAACACGATTATTAATATTATTAATTTCATTTTCAATAAAATTTAAAACAATATCACTTTTATTACCGAGTTTAATTTCTTTAAATTTATAATGAGGATTTAATTTTTCTGAAAATTTTTCTAAATCATTTATATTTTTTAGTACCCAAGTTTTATCAGGATTACTAATCATAGTATTAGCATTTTTTAAAAAATATTTTTTATCAGAATTTATCATACTACTATAAGCATCAATACCTTTTGAAGTTATATAGTTTTTATATAATTTACTTTTAACAACGTCCAGTTGTCGTTCACTTAATCCACCGTCAATTTTTGATTTAATGGAATTTAATAAATTATCATTTCCTGCATAATTTGCAAGTTTTGATAAAATATCCTGATTGTTTTCAGAAATAAAACCAACATTTTCTCTTAAAACTTTTTTAATTAAATCTTTCATATCTTAACATAAATACAAATATAAATAATATTATCGTATATCTAATCTACTTTATCCTCTTTTTTTTGTTTTTCCCAAATTTTTTCAGCCGAAGTTAATCCTAAACAACCAAAGGCCAATAATGCGATAGAATCAATTAATGCTGATGGTAATTGTATAACAGGTTTATATATATTAACAATTAAAACAAAACAAAGTGTTAACGTACATATTAATCCACATAAACGTTTCATAGAAATAACTCCATTTTGGTCTGAAAATAAACTGGTAATTACTTTTTTCATATATTAATAATTTACTTACCAATAAATATAAAAAAAAGAGAAGACCGCCGTCTTCTCCTGTAATTCTCTGCCGAGAACCTTTTTATACATTTTTTAGATGGGTTAGTAATAAAACCCGTAAGGTGGACAACCTTCATTTTATTTATACGGTCAGAAATGTCAAGAAAATGACCGTGTGATTTTATCTTTATTAAGGTAAAGATGAGACTACAAGTCTCGTGAACCCTCCCGTGTTTTATTTAAGTTTTTTTCTTTATTTAAAGAGAATAAGAAAAATATTTAGGTGAGTATGAGGAACCACCATTAAAAAAAAACCCTCTGTCCGTTTCTTTTACAAATATAAGAAAGATTTTACAACCTGTCAAATTTATTAAAGAAATTTTTGTGGTTGGGGGTGGAATCGAACCACCGGCACACTGCGTTCAAACAGATGCTCTACCTATGTGTGGCAATACCACACAACTGAGCTACCGCAACCAAACTTTATTTAAAGAACTTGAATTTGAATACCGAGTATCTTTCATCACCTATGAGTTTCAAATCCTTTACAAATATATAAAGTATTTTTGAACTAATCAAATTTTATTTTAACATATCTAAATAAAATTTTACAGTTCTTCTGAGAATAGGTTTTTCTACTGATGTGAATGTATCTTCTAGTACGGAAGATATTTTATTAACCAAATACTTTTTATTTTTAGAAAGCATATACAATTTATCATCTACTAAAATCTGTTTAACTGGAGAATCCATAAATTTAATATCAAATTCATAAACAGGATAATTTCTTTTCAAATGAGTTAAAATTTCATTTGAATAATTTTCTTCATATTTTTTACGAATATCCTCTTTTTCTTGTTCTGATAATATCATATAAATAAATATACGAGTATTTATCTTCAAAACATATAATATGGCAAAAGGTTCAAAAGGTGGAGAATCAAAAAAAATTAATTTTGGTAAAAGGAAAAAAGGTAAAGCTAAAAAAAGTTTTAATAAGCATGACCGTAGTGAAAGAAACTATAATGGTCAGGGTAGATAATTAGTTATTTTTTATATAAATTAATTATATTCTTATTATGATAGATAAGAAACAAAGACTCTTTCGCCTTATCGAATCATACCTTAACGAATTTAAGGGAGATGCTGTTGAGGAGGTATATGGGAAGGGCACAAAGATTAAAATCCATACCATTAATTTTAGTGTGACTTCAAAGTCAGTAATACTTGAATCTGTTATTGTTCTTGGCGAGACAATTAATGAATCTGTTATGGACAGGTCTCTTGCAGATATTCTAATTCAAGATGCCCTAATCTATTTTTTTCCTGATTATCACATAAAAACTTATGTTAGGTTTGACGCTTAATTCCAAAATGCAAAACTAGATTTAGACTTTTGAGTGTTTTGATTTTCTAAAGCGCTAGCAACATCATTATCACTAACAACCCAAACAATCATGTCTTCAGAATTTTTACTTAACATTTTTGTTGCTGGTGTCGCCATATGAGTACCATGTACATTGTGAATTATAATTGGGGTACCATTTTTTATTGCCCCCACAAATCCAACATGACTATTAAATGTGAATGGTTCTTTTTCCATATTACCATTATCATCTAAATTTCTTTTAATGGCCCTTTCACAAAATGCTTTACCTTTATTTGAAGAACCACTATGGTATAAACCAACAATATCACCTAACTCTAAAGAATTAATATTTATTTTAGATGAATTAGGTATACTACTTGAAATGATATTAGGTAAGATACTCTTAACGTTTTTATCGGTATCGTCACCATTTGCATAATTGTTACAAATCGATTTTCCTATTTTATTTTTACTAAGTTGTGAATAAATATAATTCCAATTAACGCTTCCGTCAGTATATGCGTTATATTTAACTTGTCCCTTATTTTTAACGTTATTAAAAACATTCCAAGCGTTTCCACCAAATAATTCTGAGTCATACTGACTAAGACATTTAACCATATATGCCGAACATCTTGTTTCAGAACCTGTACTAATTTGAGTTTCTTTACTTGAGCTTATTTTATCACATTCTTGTTTAGATATTCCAATACATCTTTCATTAGGTTTAACATCACTAACTTTATCTTTCTTTTCATTCGGTTTGGCCGGAACTACATCTGTATTTTTTCCAAAATATCTATCTAAAGCTATTTTTGTTAAATTTCCAAAATACCCTGTTGGACCATTTTTTAAAGACAATAATTTTAATTTAATAAGTTTAGATTGTAATTCTTTCACATCATCACTATTTTTGGAGTCATATTTACCGCCCATGCCAAACTTTAAACCTTTTGGATTAATATTTGCTTTAGGTTCTCTATATCCCAAACCTTCACCGCTTGAAGTTCCTGGAAATGTTTGTTCATTTAAAACTTTTTTAATTATTTGTTCTAAGTCAGATTCTGTTAATTTTATAATTTTTTTCATAAATTACGCACTATTTTAAATAAATATCAGTAACTTAGCATAATGAAAAAATACACTTATTTATTCGTAATAATTCTACTATTTTTAATTATCTATAAAAAAGATAAGATATATTATATTCCATTTGATATTCCTGGAAGTCAAATGGCGGCAACAATCCCCCCATTTGGCACATTTATTGAATCTAAATATAAAACTAACAAACCAATATTAAGACACGAAATGGTTCATTGGTCTCAATACCAAAGAATGGGGTTTTTTAATTTTTACATTACTTATTTTTCAGAATATATGAAGTATGGTAGAAAGTATGGTCCTATGGAAATTGAGGCAAGAAAATTGACAAATAAATAAATTACTTAACGCACCCAAATTTATTTACATACCCAACAACCTCTTTAAGATAACCCGTATTTGAAATATACTGATTATCTCCTGTTTTAGTTTTAAATGTTGGTACGTAATTTTTAATCACTTGATTTTTATCCACTTTCAATTTTAAATTAGGGTTGTCTTTTGGGAATGGTTGATAAATTCCGTTTGGTGACTCACAAGGAGCAAGATATTCCAAACTGTTAGTCTTACAATATTGTTTTTTAAATTTTGAAGGTCCTAAATTATATGACATAATTGCAACATCCAAAGCGGCATTACCTGTTGACGACGGATTATCAATTAACTGTTTGTTATTAATAATTTTTGAAGGTTGATTTGTATCATAAAAAGATTTAGTGGTTTTATATAAATCTATAATATACTTTGATGTTGCAAGTAATGAACCAGATAAAGACATTAATTGTTCTAAATTAACATTATATTTTTTGGCAATATCTGGAGTCATTTGAGCAACTCCCATACTAGGAGCCCAATTGTCTTTGTAAAAAACTTTTTTTGCCCCCCACTGTAACACCTCTTTAAATCCGGGAATCACTTCTGACATTTTATTCATAACATATTCAGGAACCGCCTTAATACCAAATTTACCCATAACTTTACCAAAATCAGACTCTCTACCTAAAATACCCATAGCATATTTAACATAAAATGGGTCAACTCCGTGAGATATGGTATACTGAGCTGCCGCGGAAAGTTCAGGTGTCGTACAGTTATATTTTTGAGGTAATGGTTTTACGGTAGCATCAATATTAGTGAATGATGTTATACCAGGGCCGGTTTGTTCATCTATTGTTTTTCTAATTAATTCAACTAGCTCAGATTCCGTTAATCTTACAATTTTTTTCATACCATTATTGTAACGAATTTTTAATTTCTCTAAGTAATTCTGCATTTTCTTTTTGTAAGAATTCAACTTTAA
>Ga0114969_10002579_pt1 | contig 14855 bp, 13 predicted proteins | sample M_130807_MF_Meta_FD_87316 | JGI IMG/M metagenome (GOLD analysis project Ga0114969, IMG submission 87316) | Freshwater microbial communities from Lake Montjoie, Canada to study carbon cycling - M_130807_MF_MetaG | ecosystem: Environmental > Aquatic > Freshwater > Lake | place: Lake Montjoie...
AGCGCCGTGGGCGGCATGTTGCTGAGCATCGCCGGTATGGCGCTGGCGGCGACGGGCCGGCTCTCACCCGTCGAGGGCGCGATTGGCCAGGAACTGATCGACGTGCTGGCCGTGCTCAATGCGCTGCGCGTCGCCATCCGGCCGAAGTCCCTGTCGGACTACTAAATATTGGTGATAGGCTTCCCTTCTTCCCATGCTGGCTTCGCTCGCCGTCCTCATTGAATTGCAAGCGCTGGACTCAGCGCTTGAAGCGGCCCGAAAACGTCTCGCGGATTTTCCGGCCGCCGAAAAGATGTCGTCGCAGCAGGTCGCCTCGGCCACCGCAGCGCTCGACGCCGCGAAAGCCGCGCTCAACGACGCCTCGGCGGCACGCAAGCTGGTCGAAAAAGACGTCGCCGGCGTCGACACCCGCATGGCGCGCTTCGAAGAACACAAAGCCGCCGTCAAGACCAACGAACAGTTCCACGCCCTCCAGCACGAAATGGAAATGGGCAAGCAGGAGAAGGCGGCGCTCGAAGAGCGCGTGCTGGAATTCATGATGGAGGCCGACACGCTGGCCGCTGCCGTCAAAGCCGCCGAAGCTGTACTGGCCGGCGCGAACACCGCACTGGCCGCGATGCAGGCTGAGCACGCGAAAGACCGCGCCGTCCTCGAAGGGGAGATCGCCGCGCTGCTGGCCACGCGCGAGAGCAAAACACCCGCCGTCGACAAACCCACGCTGGCGAAATACGAATCGCTGCTGAAAGGCCGCAAGGGCATCGCCATTTCGCCGATGGTCAACGGCGGCTGCACGGCCTGCCACATGGGCCTCCGGCCCGCGGTTCAGGCACAGGTCAAGCGCAACGACGCGCTCTACACCTGTGAAAACTGCCAGCGCCTGCTCTACTTCGTGCCACTCACTGCGGCCGACGCGACCACTCCCTCATCGTAGAAACAGGCGAATCGCCGCCACCATTCGGCCGGCGCCCGCGCCGTCTCGTCGATACGACCAGCACCGCTCGCGATCATCACCGGTGCACACATTCATCTGCGTGATGGATGACGACGGCACGCCGGCGGCGATGAGTTGATCGGCATTGGCGCGCCAGAGGTCGAGCTTCCAGTGGTTGGCGCCGTCTTCCGTGAACCACTCGGCGGCATCGGGTGTCATCGAGAGAAATGCGAGTCGCACGCGGTCATCGACCTGATAGCAGCACGGCCCCATGCTCGGGCCAATGGTCGCGACCAGCTCCCCTGCCGGAATGCCGAGCTCGGTGATGGCTTCGATGGCGGCACCCGCGATCCCGGCACAACTGCCACGCCACCCCGCATGCACCGCGGCCACAACGCGATGGCCGCGATCGGCGATCAGGATCGGCACGCAGTCGGCCACACGAACGGCCACCACTCGCGTGGGATCGGTACAGATGATGGCGTCGGCCTCTGCGCCAGACACGGCAGGCGTCTCTGGCGTCACGAGCAACACGCGGCGACCATGGACCTGGGAGACGCGAACAATCGAGGCCTCAGGTATCTGCAGTCGCTCGGCCACACGCACCCAGTCGGCCGCGGCGGTGTCGCCGCGAAACGGCAACGCACGCGTTGTAAACAGATGGCGCGGTGCGACGACTGAAAGCGCACCCGAAGTGGACAACGGAAACGAGATGTCGATCACGCCCTGACAGCGTGACCTACCAACTGCCGCAAAATCAATTGCTTACGCCAACAGCGCGGGCGGCGCGCAGGTGGCGCGTGCCTTGCTCTGCACAAGGGCATGACGATCAAATTCTTTCTCAACGACAAAGGCGCGCCCGCCGGGAAGCTGGCGGATGCAGAACTACTTTTCTCTGGCGGGCCGTTCGATGGCCTCAAGCTCGTGGGCTTCGCGGTCTGGGAGCGGAAGGGCGGCGGCCGGAACGTCACGTTTCCCGCGCGCACCTACTCGGTCAATGGCGAGCGACGCACGTTCTCGCTGTTGCGACCGATCGTCGAGGTGACCGCGCAGGAGAAACTGCGCGACATCATCCTTGCGGCGTTCAAGGAATACGAAACGGAAGTCGCGGCCTAGTTAAGGGCAAAGGTGCAAGTCCCTAGCCTCGAGCGGGCGCGCTGAACGTCTGTTCGCCACGCATGCTCTTCTCGGCTTCGTTGCGGAAGAACGTTTCCTTGACGCCGCCGTCGATAATCTGCCACGGCAGAAACGCGTCCGCGCTGCGGTCGCGGTACAGGTAGGCGTCTGCGTCGAGACCGACTTCGGCCACCGCCGCGCGCCACTGACCACCATTGCGTTCGGCGGCTTCGATGACGTCGGCGACGCGACGATCGCCGAGCGAGAGCAGGCCCTGGTAGTACGAGTGCCGCTCCGACTTGATGTTGAAGTAGACGTTGTCGACATCCGAGACCAGGTGGCGCAGGTCGTTGATCTTGCGCTCGATGATCGACGTGTCGGTCATCGGCAACCACTGATACGTCGTGCCGGGCTTCGGCACGAGCGGATTGACGGACGCGATGATGCGACCCACGGTGCCGCGCTCCTTGGAGTGCGCCATCATCCGGTCGCGCATCTGCAGCGTGAGATCGCGAATGGCGACCAGATCGTCCGCGGTCTCGGTCGGCAGGCCGATCATGTAGTACAGCTTCAGGTTCTCCATGCCGGAGCGGAAGATCAGATCGGCTTTGTCGAGAATCTGCTCATTCGTGACGGTCTTGTTGATCACGCGCCTCAAACGATCCGAACCGGTTTCGGGCGCGATCGTAATGGAGCGCTCCCCGCTCTGGTGCAGAAGGGAGATGATCGGCTCGGTCAAGTCGTCGAGTCGCAGCGAGGCGGGGCTGATGCCGTACCCCATGTCGAGCAGCGACTTGAGGATGAACTCGATGTCGGGATGGTCGCAGAGCGCGATCGACACGAGGCCGACGCGATCGGCGAACGGCCGCGCCGCGGCTGCGAGTTCGAGAATGCGCGCGGTCGGAAACGAGCGCACGGGCAAGTAGTTGTAGCCGGCCCAGCAGAAGCGGCAGAGGTTCGCGCAACCGCGCACGACTTCAATGAGGAACCGCGCGCCGAACTCCGTGTCGGGCGTGAAGATCACGGTTGCCGGCGGATCGAGCGCCTCGGATGTTTTGACGGCGGCTTTGTTGACCGTCTGCGGCGCGCCGCTCCCGGGCTTCGGGTTGATCGAGGCGATCCGGCCCGGGCCGTCGTACGTGACGTCGTAGAGGCTCGGAATGTAAAACCCGCGCTCCTGCGTCAAGCGGCGCAGCAGCGAGGGGCGATCGTCGGAATCTGCCAGTGCGTCGAGCAGGCCAGGCACGAGCACCTCGCCCTCGCCCGCCGCGATGACGTCGGCAAATGGTGCGAGTGGCTCGGGGTTCACAAACGTCACCGCGCCACCGACCATCACGAGCGGGTCGTGCGCCGTGCGATCCGCCGCGCGTGGCTTGAGGCCGGCCATCCGCAACATCGCCACCACGTTGGTGTAGTCCCACTCGAACGAGACGGAGAACGCAAAGATGTCGAACTCGGAAACCGGTGTCTGCGATTCCAGGGTCACGAGCGGCGTGCGCTTCGACGCGCGATCGGCGTGCTCCTGTCGCGGCGGCAGAAACACCCGCTCGCACACCACGCGCTCATGCGCGTTGAACAGGCGGTAGACCGTTTGGAGACCGAGATTCGACATCCCGACGAAGTAGGAATTGGGAAAGGCGAGCGCGATGCGCAGCTTTCCCGCGTGATTCTTGCGAATCGTCCCGGCCTCGCGCTTGAGCGTGTCGAGCGCGTCGACGCCCATCCCGGCGCCGAAGCGTCGGGCAGTGGTCGGGCGGGCATTGGCGCGGCGCTGGGCGGGCATGGGATGTGGCCGGTCGTCGCACTGCGAACACGTCGCAGAAAGACCAGACGGCCGGGATGGTATCGATTGTACGTGCGTTGATCGGATTTGTGCTCACCGACCCCTTCGCCTCCGCCCAAAGCAAAACGGCGGAAACGCTGCTCCACCATGTCGATAGAGAGCGCTTCCGCCGGATTCGTCTGAACGTCGTTCGGGAACGGGACGGCGACTCGCTAGCTTTCTTTCCGCCGCAGGAACGCCGGCACGTCAAGGTGCGACGGCTCGTCCAACTCACCCAATGAGAAGTCGAGTGAAGCCGTCGACGCTTCCGTCGTCTGAGGCGCCTCGGCCACGGCCGCTGCGGTCATCGACAGCGTAGGCATCGACGACATGGACGGCATCTCGATCACCGGACGACGCACGACGATGACGCTGCTGCCATTGGCGACGCGACGCTCTTCTTCCTGATGCTGAACGCGCGCCGTGGTGTAGGCGGTCAGATCCACTGGCGTCGGCATGAGCGACTGCGTGGCCGGTGACATCGCCGTTCGCACCGGGTCGAACCCCGTGGCGATGACGGTGATCTTGATCTTGCCTTCCATCTCCGGATTCACGACCGCACCGAAGATGATGTTCGCGTCTTCGTGCGCGGCCTCGTGAATGATCTCCGACGCTTCGCTGACTTCGTTGAGCGTGAGGTCCGGACCGCCCGTGATGTTGATGATGACGCCACGCGCGCCCTGCACGTTCGCGTCTTCGAGCAACGGGCTCGAGACCGCCATCGTCGCCGCCAACCGCGCACGGTCGCTGCCCGACGCGATGCCGGTGCCCATGATCGCGATGCCCATGCGCGACATGATCGTCTTGACGTCGGCGTAGTCGAGGTTGATGAGACCCGGCACAAGGATCAGATCCGAGATGCCCTGAATCGCCTGGCGCAGCACGTCGTCGGCCACCGCAAACGCGTCGGACATGCTCGTGGCCTTGTCCACGGTGGTGAGCAAACGCTCATTCGGGATCGTGATCATGGTATCGACCGCGTCCTTCAGTTCCTGCAAACCACGCTCGGCCTGCGACTGACGGCGACGGCCTTCGAACTTGAAGGGCTTGGTCACGACCGCGACGGTCAGTGCGCCGATCTCGCTTGCCAGACTCGCGATGACCGGTGCGGCGCCCGTGCCCGTTCCGCCACCGAGACCGGTGGTGACAAAGACCATGTCGGCGCCCTGCAGCGCCTCGAGAATCTTCTCGGTGTCTTCGAGGGCGGCCGCCTTGCCGACGTTCGGATCGGCGCCCGCGCCGAGGCCCTTGGTCAGCTTGGAGCCGATCTGCAGTTTCACCGACGCGGCGTTGTGCATGAGCGCCTGCCGATCGGTGTTGGCGACGATGAACTCAACGCCGGTGAGCCCGGACTGCACCATGCGATTGACGGCATTGCTGCCGCCACCGCCGACGCCGATCACTTTGATCCGCGCGCCGTGCTTGATCTCATCTTCGTCGAGCAGAATGCGGAGTTTCTCCATAGGTGTCTCTCTCCTCAATTGAGACCGGGACTCAATTCCCCGAATTGAGTCCCGGTCTCGTTTTGACTCTTCAAAAAAAGTCCTTGAACAACGTGCGAAGCCGGCCGGTGAATCGCCCGATCGCGCCGGCTCCGACGCGTACAGGTTCGAGTTGTCCATTGCGGTGGGCGTACATCACCAGACCCACCGACGTCGCGTAGGCGGGGCTATTCACGTGGTCGGCCAGCCCACCCACGCCTTCCGGTGCACCGCGGCGCACCGGCAGATCAAAAATTTGTTCAGCGATTTCCGCCATGCCGTCGAGCATCGCGCCGCCACCCGTCAGCACAATGCCGGAGTTGAGCGACCGCTCGAAGCCGGCCTTGCGAATTTCGTCCCACAGCAGATGGCAGACTTCTTCGGCGCGTGGCTGCAGAATCTCTGACAGCACGCGGCGCGGCATCACGCGCGAGCGGCGACCGGCCATGCTCGCCACTTCCATGGTGTCGTCTTCGGCCACCATCGACGACAGCGCACAGCCCGAGCGGCGCTTCAGCTTCTCAGCTTCCGGAATCGGCATGCGCAGACCCACGGCGATGTCGTTCGTGAAGTGATCACCGCCGACGGCGAGCACACCGGTGTGCCACAGGCTGCCGCGCTCGAACACAGCGAAGTCCGTCGTGCCGCCGCCGATGTCCACGAGCGCGACACCGAGTTCCTTTTCGTCCTGGCTCAGCACGGACTCGCTCGCCGAGAGTTGCTCGAGCACCGTCTCGGCCACTTCGACGCCGGCGCGGTTCACACACGCGACCATGTTTTGCATGGACGACGAACTGCCGGTGACCACGTGGACGTTCACTTCGAGGCGGCTGCCCGTCATACCGACTGGGACGGCGATGCCATCCTGATCGTCGATGACGAAGTCTTGCGGCAGCACGTGCAGAATCTCTCGGCCACTCGGCAGCGCGACGGCGCGAGCCGCGTCGATCGCACGCTTCACGTCTTCGCGCGTGATCTCGCGGTTGCGACCCGCCACGGCCACAACGCCGCGGCTGTTGAAGGCCTTCACATGCGCGCCCGAGAGCGCCAAATACACCGTGTCGATCTCGACGCCGGCGGTCAGTTCCGCTTCGTCGAGCGCCTTCTTGATGGCTTCGGCGGCCGAATCGACGTTGTTCACGACGCCGCGCCGGATCCCCTTCGAGTCCGCCAGACCGATGCCGATGATGTCGAGCGTGCCGTCGTCCATCATCTCGCCCACAATGGCGGCGATCTTGGAAGTGCCGACGTCGAGCCCAACCACGTACCGTTCTTTTCGTGCCATCAGAGTTTTCCCTTCGGGACTGCCGCGCTGTTCTTCTTGCGATTTACCGGTATGCGTTCTTCAAAACGGAGATCGACGTAGTCGATGTCCGAGATCTGTTCCTTCAGCGTCGGCGCCATCTCCAGATACCGCTGCAGCCGGGCGACGAAGTCCTTGTCGCCCACATAGAGCTGCGCGGGATCCTGATCGATCAGTACGACCAGGTTGTGCGCGTTGCTGACATCAATTTGGGAGACGTGCTGACGAAGCGCCGGCGTGGCCGACAGCGCGTCGAGGAACCGGGCCGCCAGACGCGCGCGCTCGGGATCCACCACTGGCGTTGTGGCCGTCGGCATCGACACGAGGCCGTCAACGATCGGCAGATCGAACTGCGAGTACTGCGGTCCGTAGTCGTCGATGATCATGCCGGCCGCATCCACGAGATACAGCTGATCACCGAGGCGACCGACGGCCATCGGCACGCGCTCGATAATTCGCAGATCGATCGTCGCCGGCAGCACCCGGCGCAGGGTCGCATCGGCGACCCAGGGCGAATCGAGCAACTTCACGCGGTAGGTCTCGAGATTCGCCGAAAACAGACTGCCACCGCGCAGGCCATCAACAATCGCCAGCACCTCACCGGTTGACAGCCGCGCATTGCCGCGCACGACGATGCGGTTGATCGAGAACATCTGCGCGCGGACTGCGGACGACAACCCGAGGCCGACAATCACCAGTAAGAAGACGAAGGCCACGCCCCACCGCAGCGCCTTCGAGCGCAGCCAGCCACCGCCCTTGCGACCCGGCCGCGTCACGGCGCGGCGGAACCGCTTGTCCGCAGGCGCGGCCACATTCGCCGCCGGAAGTCCGCGCTTCTCGCTCACTGACTCACCACCTGCGGTCGTGAAACAGACTTCGTCTGCAGCGCCGCGATGATCGCGTCCCCGACGCTGCCGATCGATCCGGCGCCGAGCGTCAGCACCAGATCACCAACACGCGCGATCTCCGCAACTCGGGGCGCGAGACCGTCGAGCGCGGGAACCAGTTCCACCGTGCCGCGCCCATGTGCGCGGATGGCCTCGGCCATCGCGGATGACGACGCGCCGGGGATCGGCGCTTCGCCGGCCGCATAGACCTCGGTCAGCAGCGTCACGTCCGCATCCGCGAGCACGGCACCGAACTCCGCGAGGAGATCGCGCGTGCGCGTGTAGCGATGCGGCTGAAAGACGGCAATCACGCGGATCGGTGCGCCGGCCCGCGCGGCGCTGAGCACGGCGGCAATCTCCGTCGGATGGTGACCGTAGTCGTCAATGACGGTGACGCCGTTGACGGAACCCTTGTGCTGGTAGCGCCGATCCGCGCCGTGAAACTCCGCCAATGCCGGCGCGATGCGATCGAGCGGCACGCCGAGCTCCAGGCCCACGGCCACGGCCGCAAGGCCATTCAACAAGTTGTGAAGACCCGGCACGCCAACAGACAGTTGGCCCTGCGGAAGCGTGCAGCGACCACCACGACCGTCGGTCGTCGGGTCGATGCCGCGCACATCAGCGTCGGCCGAGAATCCGTAGGTGATCACCCGCCGCGAGAGCCGCGGCAGGATGGCGCGCACATGCGGGTCATCAATACACGCGACCACTGCACCGTAGAACGGCACCTTGTCCGCAAAATCCACGAACGCATCGAGCAGCCGATCGAAGCTGCCGTAGCTTTCCATGTGCTCGTGATCGATATTCGTGATGACTGCAATCGACGGCGACAGCTTCAGGAACGACCGATCGCTCTCATCGGCCTCGACGACCATGAGATTGCCGCGGCCCAGCCGCGCGTTGCTGCCAAACGCACTCAGTCGCCCACCGATGACCGCTGTCGGATCCAGCCCAGCGCGCTCCAACATCAACGCCACCATCGACGTCGTCGTCGTCTTGCCATGCGCGCCGGCGATGGCAATGCCGAAGCGAAGGCGCATCAGTTCCGCCAGCATCTCGGCGCGCGCAATCACGGGCACGTGCTTCGCCCGAGCGGCGCGCACCTCAGGGTTGTCGGTGTTTACGGCTGACGAGGTCACGACCACGTCGGCGTCGCCAATGTTGGCTGCGTCGTGGCCGATGGCCACACGCACGCCAAGGCCGGCGAGCCGATCCGTCAATTCCGTGCGTTTCGCATCGGAGCCACTGACGCCGTAGCCAAGATTCACGAGCAATTCCGCGATGCCGCTCATGCCGATGCCACCGACACCGACAAAGTGAATCTGGCGTGTGCGTCCGAAGGTCGTCATCACGCAGCCACCGACCCGGCGAGTGCTTCCAGGCGATCCACGATGTGCGCGGCCGCATCAGGCCGTGCAAATGTCTTCATCACCGTCGCCATCGTGGCGAGGCGCTGGCCATCGCTCAGCAGATCGCTGATGACGTCGCCGAGACGCGACGCCAGGGCCACTTCCAGCAACATCGCCGCGGCACCGCGGTCTGCGAGGACCAACGCGTTCTTGGTCTGGTGATCGTCGGCCGCCGCCGGAAATGGCACCAGCAGCGCCGGCCGCCCGAGCGCAGCCAACTCGGCCAACGTCGTCGCCCCCGCGCGGCAGATCACCAGATCGGCCGATCTCATCTCACCGGCAACCCCATCCAGAAAGGATTCCGCACGCGCGGAGATGCCGGCGAGCCGGTACCCTTCCCGCACGTCGGCCAGGTCTCTTTGGCCGGTTTGGTGAACGATTTCGAGCCCGGGATGGCGACGGCCCAACTCTGCCGCTGCCGCCACCATGGCCACGTTGATCGCGTGCGCGCCCTGGGAGCCGCCAAGGACTAGGACCTTCGGTCCATCGGGAATCGCCAATCGCGAATCGCCAATCGTCGATCGGGAATCTGGAATCGGGGAATCGAAGAACTCGGGTCGTACTGGGTTGCCTGTGACAAAGCCGCTCCTCCCGAAGTAATTGCCCTTGTCGTCGTAGGTGAGCGCTGCGGCGCGGACGACGCGCGCGAGCAGGCGATTGGTCAGACCGGGGACCGCGTTCTGTTCGAGCAGCATTGTGGGAATGCGACGCAGCGCGGCGACGAGTACCACCGGGCCCGAGCTATAGCCACCAACGCCGACGACCACATTCGGCCGTCGACGAGACACGAGCGTCCACGCGTCCACGAGGCTGACCGGCACAATGGCCAGTCCGCGCAACGCGTTCACGATTGAACGTCCCTTGAGTCCCACACTGCGAATCATGTCGAGCGCAAACCCTTCCTTCGGAATCAAGCGCGATTCCATGCCGCGCGCCGTTCCTGCAAACGTCACCACCGCATCCGGCTGACGACGCAGTAACTCGCGAGCGACGGCCACGCCTGGATACAAATGTCCGCCGGTCCCACCGCCGGCAATTACCACTCTGGTCACCGCTCCTCGTGGCCTGTCACCGCTAAACCTCCGCGTCCAATCCCACCTTCGTCGCGGCCACTGTTGAGGCCTGCTGCGAGATGTTGAGCAGGATGCCCATGCCGAGCAGATTGATCAGCAGCGACGAGCCGCCGTTACTCACGAGCGGAAGCGGGAGACCCTTGTTCGGTACCAAACCGGTGACCACGCTCAAATTGAAGAAGGCCTGGACGGCCACCATGGTTGTGAGGCCAATGGCCAGCAACGAGCCGAAGCGATCCGGCGCGAGCACCGCCGTGCGCAAACCGCGCCACGCGATGATGCAGAACGTGATGATCAGTACCGTGATGCCGATCAGCCCGAGTTCTTCGCCGATGACCGCCGCGATGAAGTCGGTGTTCGCTTCAGGCAGAAACGACTGCTTGGTCACACCGGCCATCAAGCCGCGGCCAAAGATGCCGCCCGAGCCGAGCGCAATCCAGCCCTGCACGACCTGGTAGCCTTCCTTCGCCTGATAGGCCCACGGGTCGGTGAAGCTCATCAGACGCTTGATGCGGTACGGTTCGAGGATCGCGATGCCGATCAGCGCGGGGATGAGCACGATCAATCCGCTCAAGAAGTACCGGTACTTCACGCCCGCCGCGAAGATAAGCGCGATCACGATGCCGAGAATCGCAACGGACGTACCGAAGTCGGGTTCCTTCAGGATCAGCAGGACGAAGACACCGGTCGCGATGCCGATCGGCGCGAGCGAGTAACTGAGTTCGTTGATCCGATGCATGCGCCGCTCGAGGAGCGCGGCCGTGAAGATCGTGAGCGCGAGCTTCGCGAACTCCGACGGCTGAATCGTCGTGGAGCCGATGATGAACCACCGCTGGGTGCCGTTGCGGACCGGCATGAACAGCACGGCGACCAGTGCAATGAACGCGATGACGAGCGCGGTCCAGATCAATTCAGGCCGGCGGTAGTTGCGGTAGTCGACACGCATGGAGATCGACAGCACGATCATGCCGAGCGCGGCCACGCCCAACTGCTTGAGCAGCGAAATGAGCGGCGACGAGTTACTCGTCATCGCTTTGAACGACGAGGCGCTGTACACCATCACCACGCTTGTGCCGACCAGCAGCAGCGTGGCGAGAAACAGCCATTTGTCCGATTTCAGTGTGCGCGCCATATTCGTCCGCCCTCGCCTCCGGGCACCACAAGATCTCGGGCCCTATCGGCCCCGTTCGCGTCTGCCGAAAACATTCGGCGACGTACTCGCAGTTCGCGGTCGTCCGATCGGGCCCAGGGTCCTAACACCCACCTCACCGGCAGAATTGCCGATGTTCCCAGCGGTAAGCTCAAGACCGCTGGGCCCGATCCGACGACCGTTCACTGCACGGTCACGACCTGACCGCCATTTCCCACTTCTGCACAGCCTGCACAAAAAAATTTCCACGCTCGGTGTAGTCACGAAACATGTCGAAGCTCGAACACGCCGGCGCCAGCAACACCGTGCCGCCGCTCGTGACACCACGTGCAGCCATGTGCACCGCTTCCTCCATCGACGACGCATCTGTCACTGGCACAACTCCGTCCAGCGCCGCATGAATCCTGGGCCGCGCTTCGCCGATCGCCACCACTGAGGCACCACGCGCGCGGAGGGGCTCAGCGAGTTCCGCAAAATCGCCGCCTTTGTACTTGCCGCCCATGATCACGACCAGTGGGCCGTCAAAACTTTCGATGGCGCGCCTGGCCGACGCGATGTTGGTGGCCTTCGAGTCATTGATGAACTGCACGCCGCCGACCGTCGCGACCCGCTGCAGCGCGTGCTCGAGACCCTGAAACGCTTCCACTGCGCGCTGCATCGCGGCAGGCGGCACGCCCGCCAGGCAGCTCACGGCTGTGGCCGCGAGCACGTCGCTGAGAATGTGACGGCCAGGCACTTTTACCGAGGAGACAGGCAGAAGCGGCGACACGGTGTTGCCTGAGCGGCGAACGATCGTGCCGTGTTCAACGGTGACGCCTTCAGTCACAGGCGTATCGAGCGCGAAGTCGAACCGCTTCGGGCCGCTGGCCTTGGTCGGTGCCAGCCCGCGCGCGCCGTCGTCGTCGAGATTGATCACGGCCCAATCGCCAGAGGTCTGATTCGCGAACATGCGGGCCTTCGCGTCGCGATACGCCTCAAACGAAGGATGACGGTCGAGATGATCGGGCGACAGATTCAGCAGGACCGCGATCCATGGGTGAAACGCGTCTGTGCCCTCGAGCTGAAAGCTGCTGACCTCGACGACATGCAGCGTCTTCGCGGTGGACGCCGCGACGTGCGACGACAGCGCGGGACCGAGGTTGCCGCCGGCCGGTGCGTCGAAGCCGGCTTCCTGCAGCATTCGCGATGTCAGCGTCGTCGTCGTGGATTTCCCCTTAGTGCCAGTGATCGCGATCATGCGACCCTGGAGCCAGCGCGACGCCATCTCCACTTCGCCGATGACCGGCACGCCCGCTCGGCGCGCGGCGGCGATCGCGGCCTGTTCGGGATCGACGCCGGGGCTGAGCACGACAAGGTCAGCGGACGCGAATTGATTCGGCCGGTGCGGACCGAGTTCGAGATTGATGCCCGCGGTCTGCAGCTCAGCAGCGCGATCGATGGACGTCGCGCTGTCGGCGAGCGTCACGTGGGCGCCGCGTGTGGCCAGCAATTCCGCAGCCGGCCCGCCACTCCGGCCCGCGCCGATGACCACCACGTGTTTCCCCTGCACGCTGAAGCTCATCGTCATCACCTCAGCTTCAACGTCATGAGGCTCAGCAGCGCGAAGATGATCGCGAGGATGAGGAACCGGGTAATGACTTTGGGCTCGGCCCAGCCGATCAGCTCGAAGTGGTGATGGAGCGGCGCCATCTTGAAGACGCGCTTGCCGCGCAGCTTGAAGGAGCCGACCTGGATGATGACCGAGAGCCCTTCGAGCACGAACACGCCGCCGACGATCGGCAGGAGCAGTTCCTGCTTGATCAACACGGCCACGGTGCCGAGCGCACCGCCCAGGGCGAGCGAACCCACATCGCCCATGAAGATTTCGGCCGGATGCGCGTTCCACCACAAAAAGCCGAGGCTCGCGCCGACAAGAGAGCCGCAGAAGATCGTCAGCTCACCGACCTGCGGAAAGTGCACCAGCAGAAGGTACGCCGAAAACTTCGCGTGGCCGGTCACATACGTGAACGCCGTGAAGGTCGCCGCGGCCACCGCAAACGTGCTGATCGCGAGGCCATCCAGCCCGTCAGTCAGGTTGACCGTGTTGGACGAGGCAACGAGCACGAGAACAACGAAGAGGATGTAGAGCAACCCGATATCGGGAATCAGATCCTTGAAGAACGGGAAGAGCACGCGGGTGTTGTAGAGCGGCGGCGTGTGCCGCGACAACATAATGACCGCGATGCCGACGCCGAGAGCGACGAGGCACTGCGCGCCCATCTTGTAGCGGGCAAAGAGGCCGTAGGTGTTCTTGCGCGCGACCTTCAGGTAGTCGTCAGCAAAACCAATCACACCGAACCCGGCCGTCGACAGCACGGCGATCCAGATATCGGGATTGGTCAGGTTCGCCCACAGCAGCGTCGGAATGAAGACGGCGGCAAGAATCAGCAACCCGCCCATCGTCGGCGTGCCCGACTTGGCTTTGTGGCTCGCCGGACCGTCCGTGCGGACCACCTGGCCGATCTGAAACTCGCGCAAGCGGCGAATGAACCACGGCCCGCACAGAATGCTGATCGCAAACGCGGTGATGCTCGCCGCCGCCGTGCGGAACGTGATGTATTGCACGACGTTCGGGAACGGAATCCGTTCATGCAATCGTTCGAAGAGGAAGTACAGCACTAGGCGCTCCCCTTCAGGCGATCGACCACGATGTCCATGCGCGTGCCGCGCGACCCTTTGACCAGGACAAGATCGCCTGGCTGGACAAACGATGCGGCCTGCTCGGCCGCCGCAGTGCTGTCGGCGAAGCGATGAATACGTTCCGGCGCGAGGCCAGACGCGCGCGCGCCTTTGGCCAGGCCGTCGGCCACTTGCCCGCCAACGACGACGAGCTCGTCAACTCCGGCCGTCACGGCAGCACGGCCGCAGGCGACATGCAACTGGATGGCCAGATCACCGAGTTCGCGCATCTCACCGAGCATGGCCACGCGACGCGTGGCGGGCGTGGCCGTCAGCGCTTCAAACGAGCGCAGCAGTGCCGCGGGGCTCGCGTTGTAGGAGTCGTCCACGATGCGGGCGCCATTCGCCAGCGCCGTGACTTCGCCACGACGGGAGACCGGCCGCAATGCGGCGAGGCGCGGCAGCATGGCGGCCACTGGCACGCCCGCGTCGGACGCCACGGCGATCGCCGCGAGGGCATTCATCAAATTCGCGCGACCGGGCAGGGGCACGCGAATCGCATGTGCCACGCCGTTGATCCACACATTCGCCGCCGTGCCATCAAATCCGTGATCGACCACGTCGGTCGCGCGCACGTCGGCGCCGTCGCGTTCACCAAAGGTCATCGTGCGGCCCGCAAAGCCGCCGATGCGCGCCATCACCAATGCATCGTCTGCGTTGGCGACGAGCAGAGTTGCGGCTGATGCGCCCTCGAGAATTTCTGCCTTGGCGTCGGCAATCGCCTCACGCGAACCGAAGTGGCCGATGTGCGCGTCGCCGACGTTCGTCCACATCCGCACATCGGGTTCGCTGATGCCAACCAGCGTGCGAATTTCACCGGCGTGATTCATGCCCAGTTCCACCACTGCAACGTCCGCGCCATGGCGAAGTTCGAGCAGCGACAACGGCAAGCCGATGTGGTTGTTGAGGTTGCCCTGATTCCTGAAGACGTTGAACGTGGCGCCGAGGAGGTCGGCGGTCATTTC
>Ga0114969_10002581_pt1 | contig 14851 bp, 18 predicted proteins | sample M_130807_MF_Meta_FD_87316 | JGI IMG/M metagenome (GOLD analysis project Ga0114969, IMG submission 87316) | Freshwater microbial communities from Lake Montjoie, Canada to study carbon cycling - M_130807_MF_MetaG | ecosystem: Environmental > Aquatic > Freshwater > Lake | place: Lake Montjoie...
GTTCAGCAATTGCCAATGCTTTTGTAATTCCTGCACTGCCGTTACGGAACACATAATCTTCTAAATGCTCAATGCCCTTGGCATGCCCACCACTGACAGCAGGTGCGGCTGCTTCGATTAAAGTATACATGCCTTGATTGACAATACGGTCACGTAGTCTGGCCATGAAATTGACTTCATTCTCTTCTTTCAGAGTTGGTTCAGCCAGCCCTTCGCGAGCCAAGTATTCACGGAAATCAGCCAGTTTAGCATCACGTTCAGGATCTCGAGCAAGATTAGCATAGATAGTTTCTACGGTGGCTAGATCATTGCGTGTCTTTCCTGGACCTAGCACCATTTGAGCAGCAAGATCCGGATCCTGTCCATTGGCGATAAGTTTGTTTGTGGTTCTGCTGACAATACCATTGCCACCTATCTTAAGTCCCTGTTGCTTGGCCAAGCTGCTGAGTAATACATTGCGTGCCATGCCTTTATAGTTTGCACTGCTACCACTCATATAAAATGTTCCCCACGTTAATGCTTTGGGATCTGGATAGAAGTTAAAATCTGTTTGTACAAATCCTTGTTTAGGATCACCGTTGATTGGTGTACGGAAGTGCAGTTCGCCAGCTTTCTTAATAAATTGTGCAGGATCTAAATTATTTTTAGTAGCCCATTGTGTGAGGAATGTATTAAGTTGTTCTTTGCTGACAATGTTAGCATCAAGTGCGATATCTAGATCACCGGAAGTATCCCGACGGCCAGTGCTGCCAAGCCAACGTGCAGGCACGCCGTTCTTATCTTTTTCTTTTCCGGTCAAATCAAGTTTGGTAAGTTTTTCCAGCCATTTAATGGTGCCGGGCACATCTGCACTATTAATCCGTTGGGTAAGTGGTTTGCCCGTAGCATCTTTAAATACATTGCCACCTTCGAGTAAGTTCATGCTGGGGTCAATCCCATTAGCTTTAATACATTATCTGCTGCCGCATTACCCGTTGTTTTTACATTTGTAGAACCGTTACTTGCTATAACCGCTTTACCAATTTGTTGAAGTTGAGAGGCAAATTGTATTGGGTTAACACTGTCTGAATCATCTTCTGAATCTTTACTGGCCGATGCTACGGCGAAAACTAATTTCTCAAAGTTTGTTTTTTGTTCTGCAGAGTTTGTTCGTGGTGCTGGTGATGCTCCCGCCGCTGCTGGTGTTGCCGCTGCTCCTGCTGCTCCTGCTGGTGTTGCTGCTGCTGCTGGTGTTGCTCCCGCCGCTGCTGGTGTTGCCGCTGCTCCTGCTGCTCCTGCTGCTCCTGCTGCTCCTGCTGGTGTTGCTGCTGCTCCTGCTGGTGTTGCTGCTCCTGCTGCTGCTCCTGCTGCTCCTGCTGCTCCTGCTGCTGGTGTTGGTTGTGCCTGTGCTGCTCGTGCTGTATTAGCTTTTAAGTTTGATACAGCTTGTGGTCTACCTACTAATCTGGGATTGACACTGGCCTCAGGGACAGGGACAGGTGTCAATGGTCCGCTTATTTTATGGACTAAATCAATAATGTCATTCTTATTAAGAAGCTTTGAAAGAGATCTACCCTGGAGCATATTCTGTCGCACAAATGCCATTAAATATTTTTCATATAGCCCATCTGTACGATTATCCCAGGCTGCTTTCTTAGCTGGATCTGCAATTTGCGACTCTATTCCATTTATATACACCTGCCAGGCCGAAAATCCTTTATCAGCTGCGTCTTTAGCAGCTTTATTTTGTGAGAGCCGTTGTGCTTTTTGACCATAATTTAGGTTATCCAGACCCTTATTCTTTGCATTTCCACTCACGTACTGGGACCATGCTCCGCTAATAGAATCCATCATCCCTTCAGCTAACTCGGGTGTTTTTATATTAGCATTGTTGGTAATCTCATGAATCTGCATCTGTTCTCCTGACTGTTCTGGTAAATTTACCTGGATCTCGCAACCGTATTGCATTAATCAATTTACGGGTAAGATTATCTGCTTGTTCTGCGGTATAGCTGGCATCAATTTGCTCGAGTAGCCGTATAGCACTGGCAATGATATTATTAGCACGTTGTTCAATGATATGCTTATTGTCGTGTTCGACGTAGAGATTGTCTAATTCTTCCAATATACTACGAGTTTTCTTTTGCATTTTAAGTTACGATCCTGTACAATATTTAGCAAAATATATCCAGAACTTCATGCTGACTTTATTTGTCCAAGTAACTGTTTCAATTTAGCACTTTGTATATCAGCAGATACTTTACCAACATCCTCACCGGCTGTGACCCGGCTTTGCGTTTTAATACCATCAAGTATACTGGGCTTCTTAACAAATCCTGAACTTTGCTGTTGATCTTCTCCAAGATCACGTATACGCAAGCTATCGATATCAAACTCTAAATCTACTTTCATACCCACACCTGAACTACTACGTGTTTTCATTAACTGTATCTGATAACGTCCACGCTCACGCATTGCTCTACTGGTAAAGATACCAAATACGTTATCCGCTGTGTTGATCTTAGAAATACCACCACTGATATGACTATGATCAAATTCAATCTCTTCCACAGCAGATCTGTTCAGCTGCGATGCTGTGACAAACAACACATTGAGCTCTTTAGCTAAGTTACGCAGCTCTTCACTCACATACTTGTCCTTCACAAACAAATCATTTGGACTAACCTTGGCACTAACTGGCATGATTAGATCTAGGTAATCTACACATAAGAAGTCTGCTTTGAGTCCGGTTTGAACATGTAGTTCCTTTAAGTAAGCACGAATATCATTCACTGTGCTTTGTGCTGGCATATATTTGATGCGTAGTTGACCGGATTTCTTCTGCATCATCTTGACTTTCATTTCCACCGCATCAAGATCTTTAAATATCTCCTTGCTGGCAGTATTGGTCATCATGCTGTCTATACGCATGGCACATAGTCCTTCGCTAAGTTCTAATGTGATATAAACTCCATTAAGCCCGGCTTGAGCCCAGTTGACGCTTAGATTCTGCATGACCAGACTTTTACCTGACCCAGATCCGCCGGCCCATATCTGCAATTCTCCACGGTTAAATCCACCGTACAGCAAACGGTCAAGACTGGGCCATCCTGTGCTATTTTGCCCGTTGCCATCCTTTAATGCAGTAAGTCTACTGCGCGGATCTGCGAAATAATCTGTGCCCATATCCTTGGTTAGACTGATTTGCACCGCATCTTTAATTAGTTTTTCAACAGGAGCATATTCGCCCTTTTCTAATAGATCAGCTGATTTAAGTATCGCACGTTCAAGTTCTTGTCTACGGGTAAATGCTTCAAATTCTTCCATGAACCAAGCGAAGTGTCCTTCATCTAGATCTGCTATAGTGTTTAGCTTAATGCCAGTTACGGCAGCAATCTGTTCTGGTGCAGGTAATGTCTTATGTTCGTTACTATGTGCTTTGATGAAAGCAGCGGCAGGGCGCAAACTCCTATCAAAGTTTTCTGGATTGTAGATGTTTTGCACACGTACATAGCTTTCGGCATCCTGCAACATCATTTCTAAGAATAGTTTTTGGACGTTGAGATCGTAATCTTTAAGCATTTAGTTTTTCCATTTGTTTAATCATACGCTTTTTTCTCATTTCTATTTTGATTTTACTTGTTTCCTTTGCAGCAATTATAGTTAGCAAAGTACCCAATTGCCCTAAATTTATTACCGCATCATTTATATCCTTGACACCCCGTGGCCATTCAGGAATACTCACTGCCCAACCTAGTTCTACAGCACGATCCACCAAGGTCATACCTGCTCGATCTTGGTCGGGTACTACTATGATATCGCGCTCAAGACTATTGATCAATTGTGCTTGTTCAGCATTTATATTATTATGTAACACTGCCAGACCATTGATAGACAATGCATCAAATACTCCTTCTGTTACTATAGCTATGGTCCAGTTGTCTTTTTGCAAGTCAAATCCAAACACATAGCCTGGCTGGATATCATTGAGATACTTGGGTACACGGTCGTCTAGGAATCGCATGGTATTGCCCACCACCTGCGAATTGTGTGTAAATGGTATGATAATTCTATTTTTGTTCCTTGCTGGCGCAGTTGGACTTACCATGTAAGGATATGCTGTATGGTCAATACATCGCCGTTGTAGATACTCAATATAGCGGGTGTGCTTGGGATTGTTGTTGTCGATCAATTCAAGTCCTGGTGGTAAGTCAGTTTCAATGAACTCGATTAATTGTCTGCGTTGTAACTGTTGATCCTGTAACAAGCCATGGATGCTACGATAGCGCATACTTTCGAGATTGATGCGTTCTATCTCGTTTATATCTACCCCTAACCATCCCAGCAAGCATCTGGCTTTGAATCCCAATATCCTACCAGGTACTATACTGGCAGTGAATCCACAATTGAAGCAATTGTACGAGAATCCGCCATCCTGTATAGGTTTAAAGCCACCACGACCGCGCTGATCTCTGCTGTGTCCACGATGTTGACAACATGGAGCATTGGTTGAAATCCACCCAGATACGGTGGCCTTTTGTTTGATAGGTAGATAAGATAGAAAATCAATCATTACACTATTATAGCATATTGCGGCGCAAAGATCAAGTTGGGTATTGCCTTATCTGTATAAGATGTTCACCACATAACCTGTATTGATACTGACCAATGCTGCGGTCATGGTCGGAGGATTGGGTCTATATCCACTACCACCATTAACAATGGTCATACTAGCAACTTGCCCATCGCTTATTGTTGCTGTGACAATCGCCCCAGCGCCATCGCCAATTATATCAACACTGGGTGCTGCCAAGTATCCACTGCCCGGATTGGTAATACTGATTCCGGTCACAATACCATCAACCACTGTGGCAGTTGCTGTGGCTGGTAAGCCTGGAGGATCTGTTGTGGCAAAAATACTATTATTAAAAGCTAATCTAATTAAAGGATGCCAACCAATGACATTGAGATATATTGGTCCGGATTTATTGTAATAGGTTGTACTTTCTGTGGCATTATACCAAATGCTCTGATAGGTAGTTGCGCCTTGTGCTTTAATAGTACCTGTGTAATGTAGCAGATCCATTTGTATAGTTGTGATTGCCGAATTTGGCTCGATAAAACTACTATAATATTCCTGTGTTTGATATGACACATAAGGCATACTAGACCCATATCCATATCCTTGACCTTGCAATGACCAATCAGGATATTGTCCTGGTCCAGCACCGCCATAACTTGCCCGAGCAGTTAACTCAGTTGTAGGAATGCTAAGTTCAACACTGGGAACAAATCCTGGATATATGCTGTCCTGGATGTCTATATCTGCTCTTGCACCGGCTTGTGCATCAGTAAAAACCGCTGTGGTAAGTCCAGCTGAGTTTTTGCTTATGCTGTAGCTTGCAGGTTGTGCTTGCAATAATGTAGTGTCTGCTGTGTTTAATGTTACCTTGATGCGCCCAAGAGCAGCACTCAACACGACCATATCTTTACTCAGCAATAGGTCAGCGCCATCTTGACTTATAAGTCTGAACACAAAAGAGCTACCTGTGATATTAACAGGCTTCTGGTCTTGATTGATAAATTCAAATAGCAGGACGTTATCAACACCTTTGGCAATAGTAAGTTTTTTTGAATACACCGGATCGTACCTCATAGTGAAGTAAGCGCCACTGGTGTCAATCAATAATACTCGAGTTATTTGTTGATATAAATAGGCAGTGGTACTGTACATAGGAATCTCCAACAATATTTATGAGCAATAATGTCTTCACTAAACTAGCAGAGAAATACCCATTCATAACATTCTGTGTGTACGGGTCAATTGAATATGTGGGAATCGTACAAAATCGAGATAATTTTATCACAACAATCTATGATTTTGGCAGTCTGCAGGACCTTGAGCTTAAAAAAGTCTACATTGAATTAGCCAATGTTTGGTGGTGGGAAAGTAATCGCAGCATACCCATAAACATATTCCTAAAGAAGGATTGGTTACCATTTAAAGCATGTTTGCGCACGTTTACCAATAAAGATTTAGAAATACTGCATGGTCCGGCTTGCAGTCTTGGTGAAATCGCCAGCAAACGTGGCAAACGCCGTAGTATTACACTGGTACGACGGGTGGAGTGAGAAGATTCATATGTACGATTACTAGCATTGCGTAGCTAATAGCATGAGCTTTTTTGAACACATATCCCCGGCTATCATCACCGTCCCATACTGATGCAAATACTTCATTCCAGGAACGGTTTTGCAAATGTGCTTTTCCTGGGCGTATTATAGAGATAAGTGCTGCCAGGCGCGGAATCGTATCAGGACGCATGCTTTCTAATAATTGTGTATATGCTCCTATATGCACCAATCGAGCAGCCCACTCAGTATCTGTCCATAATTTATACCAGGTTGGTTCCGTGGCAAGTATCTCTGCGTAGTGTTCAGGATCACGTACGAGTTGATATACACTCATATTCAGTAAGTCTATTTTGAAATATCCACGTGCCTCGGCAGCTTCATAATCAATGGCAGCACATCCATGTATAGGATCATATGGAATATCTGTTACATAAATTCCTGAATTATGTTTACGTACTTTACCATCATGTAGATATCGTGCTGGGATGTGTCTAATCAACTCAAGTAACCGGCTTCTATCAGGCAAGTCTATATCAATGTCAGCTTTCATGTCACCAGCCTGCTTTCTGTAAAATATCCCGAGCATACTCTTGATCAGCAGTATAGTCTCGAAACTTCTTGGTCCAGATGTCAGAATCGATATATGGCCATACCATGCTTATCTGTTCAGGATTAAGTTCAGACAGGAACTTCTGACCACTTTCACTGTTATAAATCACCCAGGGACTGATACGTCCAGTACTTACAGCATAGGCCATGGCATTGGAATTCCCATATCTTAAACAATCATGTCCAGGATGATCGGTTTCTTCATTCCAGGTCATACCAAACTCCACAGCACGAGCTAATGCATCGGCCACTGCTTCTGTTTGTAAATAGGCAATTAAGTATTCTGTATAGACATTATCTGAGCACCAATTATCTATCTTCTTATTTTGCTTCAGTACCCACTCAGTAAATCTTGCAGGATTAATGGCCCGTATAGACACACAATGTCTACCAAACTTTACAAATGCACGATAATATGGGCTACCTGCAAAGTCATCAAACGTTTTTAAACGTGCAGAGCCTTGTGTTATTTCATAAAATTTCAAGTATGCTTGTAATCCCAACTGCACACCACGTTCAGATGATTCGCGATGGCGACGGCGTGGCTCGCACATGTGGATTGCCAGGCTAGTTTCTTTTGCAAACTCTCGTTTACAATATTGACAGGTTGCACTCATTTCTCAAGACCAAGATCCTTGAGATAGGTGTCTAATTCTTTCTTGGTGGTGATTGCAGCCAACAAGTCTATCTCATCAGATTTATAATGGGGGAATAGTTCTTGCAATTGTTTCTTCATGCTATTAGCACCCGGCTCTTTTTTCTTTAATGATAACCATTCATGACGCATCGAACCCATGCCCGGACTCACTGTTGTTGCACATAACCATTGTAGTTGTGGATGTTTGTTGATTGCAAAAAAATGTTTATTGAGTCGAATGTTGGTTTGACGTAGATAATATTCCTGCAGATCACTTGACCCCACAACCGCCGATCCCCAACGTATCATAAGATAGTTGGAGAATTTCTTACGTTCCTCATCTGTCAGGCTAAGATAAAAGTCTCGATCTTTTTGATCAAAACATTTCATTTCGTTGCTTATTGATAATTTATCCATCACCAAGCTTTGTTGTAATCAACCACTTCGCAATTGCGACTAACAGTGGGTCCGACAAAATAAACACATAACGGTTTTTCGCCATCGGTTATTGGCACAGCTAACATCTGTCCATTCTTGAGTTTAGGAGCATACCAAACCACTTCGGTAAACACATCGATGATCTCAATGTCTAAAAAGCTTGGACGGAAGCTGGTGAGTGGATTAAACTCAAATGCTTTAAATCCTCTATCATTTATCGAGGTTAGTGGTAGCACTTCTAAATCGCCCATATCCGGTTCACCAATTAGGATTTGCCAATCAACCGGCATCTTAATATGCTGCTCACCTATACGTAGCACCAATGCCGGTGCATTAAAGCTTTCTAAAAAGATAAGTGGGATATAAAAGTAATCCGGATCAGATGGGGTGCTATTGTCAAATATAGCAAACCGCAAATCATCTATCTCTTCGGGTAGGTGATTTAAGTCAAATGCAGCATTAGTATCAAGTCTAAGTATTCTCATGTTGTTATTATAACAAATTAAAATTGTAATTGCAACCAGTTATTTCCACTCTAATTTCTCTTGAGTAAATGGATATGCGGCATCGGTATAAAATGCCTTACGTTTGGCAAGATGTCGTTTGGCAAACTTACAAGTCGATGTAATATCCCATATCATGACTTCATCTTTACCTTGTGCTTTTCTAAGTCCACGGCCAATACTTTGAATTACCCGCACAAAACTCTTACCTGGCTCTATAAGTACCAAATTAAAGATACGTGGAATGTTAATACCCACTGCTGCGATCCCATACGTACATACAATAACGTTATCGTCGCTGGTAGCAATTTCATCATATTCCGTTTGTCTAATGCCGGCTTTGGTAGCACCGGACAGGAACACAGCATTACCCAACAAATCTACCAGGACCTGTCCGGGATTAACTCGATCAATTAGCACCAATGTGTTGCCGGTTGCACTGATTTTCTTTACTAACCCTGCCATGGCTTCCATCCTACCTTGATCCTCCAGCAGATATTTTAACTCGCTTTGATAGTCGCTATGTCCTGCGTGGTCGACTAGCTGTACAATATTAACATGGCATTGTGCCAATACCCCACGATCCTGTAATTCGCTTGCAGCAAGACGGTTTATAACTGGTCCTATGCTAACAAGCAATGCTTGGCTTTCAAACATCTCTTTTGGGATAGTACCTGTTAAACCCCATCGAATCGGCACTTGCGACATTACGCCGGTTAACAGTGATTTCAACGCATCTGCTTTTGATGCATGGGCTTCGTCTACCATAACACATACAACATCTTGCAGGAAATCTTGTATGGTTATTTCTGCTGTTTGATTCTTCGAATCCTTTAGCAATACATTAAGACTTTGCCAAGTGCATATAGTATGCTTACGTCCAAATTCTTTCCTACCACCAAAATATACACCAACATCTAGGCCTAACGCAATATAATCCTGCTCTGTTTGTGTAACTAAGCTCTTGCTTGGTACTATGATAATAGTCCGACCATGTGGTTCACAGCGTTGACTTAGTGCCGCTGTTATAATAGACTTACCTGCACCTGTTGCGATTTCTTGCAGGGATTGGGGATTGGCCAGGTAACGATTTATTGCTTCCACTTGATAGTTTCTCAGTATAATTGGGGTACCGGCCAATGGGTGTTTCTCCGGCCAACTACAATGTGCAAAACTATTCTCTGTTACCGACTCAAAATCAAATTGTGTAGTATATTCACGCCGATCATCCAGTTCAATGTCGTAATTAAACTTTTCAAGTATAGGGATTATTCCTGGTAATAGATTCACATACGTACTGCCGCCGAGTTGGAAATAGCATACCTTACCATCCCAACGGCCAAGACGCACAGCCGGAGTAAATCTTGCACCTGGCACTTCGTATTTAAATGCGTTAACTAAGGCACGGCGAGCATCAAGATCAAGGCCAGTTAGTTTGCAATTTACTTCATCAGATATTATAATTGTGGCTGTTTTCATTTAAGCTATTATACATTGTTTTGTAAGAATTTACAACCAGGTTTTGAAATTCTTTGTTGTTAAGATTTTGGTGAATAATTATATGCCAACGAGGGTTGTCACTGTTGTTAAACACGATATGCTTATTAGATATATCTAACCAATATGCCCGACCAGATTCAAACGGGATAATGCCATATTTTTCCATTAAAAAATGGCAATCTTTAGGTTGAGTGATTGCGATATTAATTGGCAACAACTCGGACTGTTTGTAATCTGAATGAATGTCTATGTAACCACCGGGTTCTAGTAGCATAACCCGTACACGTTGATATTGATTACCAGGCCAATGTTTAGAAAAGTAGCTGACCGTATCAGGCATACATTTTTGTGCTTCTTGTGTCCAAACATACGGGCGAGCATCGTTATAGTAGGAATCCTCTCTAGTAGAATCGTAACTTTTTCCATGAAGGCAAAAGCTTTGCCACCCTAGATGTTCTCCATACTCTTCTCTATGCGTAGTTAACAATGCTTGTATATTAGGAATTTCTTTAAGTATTGTTTGATAAGGAATATTAATAGTTAATTGTAACCACGGTAACCCTGATTGAGTGCGTATCCATTCAAAATCTGCAGAATCATTATAAGCCGGCAATACTAGTTGGCTATGTCGAAAGCGATTAAACAGTAATTGACTTATTTGATGTTTCATTTTAGTTTTAATCTATACTGTATATATTGTTCAGGTGTGGTATGTAATAATGTCCATTTATAATCAAATATATTTGATTCCCATATGTGGTCGTAATTAACGGTAGTATTATCTATTACCCAAGATATTAAACTAGTATTATAGAAATTAATTTGTTTAGTTTGTTGTGCTTGTTGCCAGTGTTGAGCAAAATCATTTGAGATTAGTTTATTAAATGTCAAATTGACATAGTTGATAAATTTTGTTTTATTTTTTAACTGTAATCGTTCAAGTGGTGTTAGAAGTGTATTATCAACTTCATAATGGATTAAACAATTATCTTGTATAAATTTCCATACAAATGTGCCATAATCCTGCCCATTCCATGATTGCCAAAGAGCCTGACAAAATTTAATCTGTGTTTGACTTATATCAACTATGTGTAATTCTCTTGTAGCAGGGTCTGTGATATTTAGCATCCAGGATAATCCTGATCCGGGAGTAACTAAACAAGGTTTTTTAATTATTATAACCGGTTCATTGTTAAATATCCATAGTTGATTTTCTGCCATATCGTTGTAGTCTCGGAACAACTCCAGATCTAATTTGTCATTATACACATAAGATTTTAAATCTCTCATTGTATTATTCCAATTTACAATAGGTCGGTTGTTAGATAATTGCCGTGCAATTAATCCCTGTCCAAAATGAGTTGTGGTATGTTTTATTGTTCCGGTAGATGGGCGAACCCATAATGGAGTGTAATCATCGTGTAAATTTTGTTCGCTACGAATTGGGCATGGGTAGGTAACCGAAGTGGCAGTAAAATCATCTACCTCAAATTGATTAATGTCGATAAGCCAACATTGGTCGTCTAAATATAACGTAGTAGTATTTGGTTTCCAAAGTAAGTGCGCTATTAGTCCGTTATGTGGATATTTATTAATTAGGACTCGAAACTGTGGCCAATCTTTTATAATAGTTCCGCTGTTGATAAACAGTGCTAAATTATGCCCATTACTTTTTGCCCACTCAAACCCTGTGATCCAATCATCACAAATGAATATTTCCTGTCTGGTTTGTGTTCCATAGTGGTCAAACTTTACTGTTGCCAATGTTTGATATAGATTAGGACCCGATTTAATTATAACTGGCCAAGTCACAACATTGACACTCTGATTGGATTTATATTATTTTGCAATAACGATTTCACTGTATTAATATCCTCTATACGTCCAAGTATCGCATTAGAAAACATATCAGTAACCGACCACGATTTTAAATCCCAATGTCTGCACCAGTCCTCTTCATATTTGCTCCACCAGGCTTTAAATTCCTCCAGTGGTTTATTTGTTAAATCGTTAAAATCTTCCAATGCAATCTTAATTTTAGGTCGTAATTTTAGCCAAGGCTTGGAGAGTTGGCACAACCGATTAAAATCATCTGGCTCGTTATTACTCCAATAAGAATAAGGTATTTTTCCTAACTCGGCCCAAGATACAAAAACATCTCCAGCTTTTATTTCTACGGTAGAGTCCTTTAGCCAGGCCAAATCAAACGGACGTTCTAGCATGCCGGCTTTCTCTCGATAATCAATATCTAATATTTTAAGACGATTATAATAATGCTCACATAAGTGTATGTGTTCGTGAAAATCCAGCCATTCAGAATGACCATTATAATTTAATTCATATATCTTATGTATTTCGTTGAAATACAATTTTTCACGCGCAAGGCACCGAACTTTATCAATTTTTACCGACACTATCTGTGCATAAGATTCTAGTCTGTCTACAAGTTGTTCGTAAGTTATACTGTCTATATAATACGGGTTGTCCCATTCACGGAACATCAACTCAGCATGGGAAAGATTTTTATAGATTTTTTTATATACGTTACATAGTTCAGTGTCTTGTATCCCTAAATCAATTGAGTTGTTATTTGAAAATATCAATTTCATTAATTATTTATACACTATATAAAAAGACAGGTGCCCGATTGCAGGCACCCGCAGAAACGAACTGTGTTATACAGTCCGGGAGCAAACTTACCTATCGTTTTTCATCACCGTGTTCTCGGCCATGGCCCTCCAGTTCGGGCTAATCTTGATCAGGTCCGCAATTTTCAACGCCATACGCAAACTCATCTCACGCAGTTGATCCTTTTTCTGATCCATAAACTCCAGGATCTCTTCCGACTGTTCCTGCGTCAAATCATAGTCCTGGAACAGGTCGCCCTTAAGAAAGATTTGCTTGATACGCAAGAACTTGTCACGCATGGTGTTAAGCGTAAGGTCCAGGAAGTGACAGCGACTTTGCAACGCCCCCAAGTGATCTTGCAGTCGCTTGCTTTTGATGTTGTCAAAGTTGATATTGGTAATAAAGATCGCCGAACCTTTGAATTCGAACTGATCCGGCACTCCCTCACGGCTAAGCATGTGACTGTCGCTGTTCCAGCAAATACGGCGCCGCTTGCCCGAATCCAATGCTGCCTTAAGGATGTTCAACGCAAGGTCATCCATAAAAATGCTATCGCAGTCATCAAACACAATAACGTTCTTGGCATCGCAATGTTTATACAGGGCGCAATACAGACCAATTGGGGTCATGGCACCCTTAATCACTTCGTACTTGATCTTCTTGCCCGAGATCTTTTCAAAAATCCCTGCCTTCTCCAGCTGGTATTCAACGCCATAGCTCTTGCCCACGCCCGGAGGACCAACAACAATCATGGCCCGGACATCGCCGGTTATGGTTGCCTTGGTCATCTCGTCCAGGATATCAAAGCGTGTTGCGATACGCGCCATGACCTCTTCGTCGGTTTCCACAGGTACGATTGCTTTGGTTACTGCGGCTTTGACAGTCTGCACAGGTTCTCCATCTGTAAATTCAATATCGTGGATGCTGTCAACTTTGACACGCACGGTGGTATATTCGCTGCCAAAATAACCGGCACTGTCCACAGTAACATAGTTACCTTTGGCGCCGACCTGATAGCCCTTCATTAGGGCGAATGTAGCATTACGAACTGGCTTATTACGATACTCACCATTCTTAATCAATACTGTAGCCATTTATCTTGCTCCGTTGTTTTATTGTATGTACGTATTATAGCAGTTTCAATATTATTGGTCAACCTGTGTTACCATGCAATAAGGTGGACATATTCGCTTTTGCCAATATAGAATGTGCGTCCGTTGCTCAGCATCCGTGCAGTGCGGGTTGACTGTTTGATGTAGTCGTTGCCGTTAAGATGGAACAAGCGGCCGATGCGTAGTTCTGAAAAATCTATGCCCATTGTGTGCTCCTTGTTATTCACTATACAAGTATTATAGCAGTTCGGGTATTGTTGGTCAACCGGGTTATAATTCAATTGTAGCGCGGTATAGATACTGCAAACCACGCTAAAATGAAGCAAAAATGTAACCTATTGATTTAATTGAGGTTTTATTTAAACCGGAAAAACTGCCTGGCACTGTAAGTCATTGATTCTATTACTAATTAACCATCTATGCGATAACGTGCAACAACTAATCGGGCAAACCGTGTCTCACGTGATGCAGCATAAGCCTCGGTAGCTTGTTTGGCTGCTTCGATAAACGGCATTGGAAGGGAATTGACGTGTGAAAACCATTCGTCACCTTCATCTACAAATTCAAATTTACCCACTGTGGTAAGGTCATTGCGTAGCATATCGGCCACATGCGTAGGAAGCCTATTAAGACTTACACTTTTAGTATGATGGGCGTTCAGATAAATTGATTCGCCGGCTTGTTTGAGTTGCATTTTCTACTCCTTGTTATTCACTATACAAGTATTATAGCAGTTCGGGTGTTATTGGTCAACCACTAACCACAAATTCCCGCTTTCTTTCCAAGCATACGAATAACTAAAAAGTTGATCGCCTGGGAATTAAAGCCCCCAGTAAGAGCTCTAATTTCAGGGTGGAATATCGTAGACCCTTCTGTATTAATCCTCGTCAGGGTCTCGCCGGCTTCGGCTGCCGAAAGTTTTTTTATATTCTTTTCTGCTGTTTTTTTCCAATCAATCATTTGCTGTATCCTGTTATTCACTATACAAGTATTATAGCAGTTCAGGTATTGTTGGTCAACCGGGTTATAATTCAATTGTAGTGCGGTATAGATACTGCTAGCCACGCTAAAATGAAGCAAAAATGTAACCTATTGATTCTATTGAGGTTTTATTTAAACTGTAAAAACCGCCAGGCACTGTAAGTCATTGATTATATTGGGATTACAGGATTGTAAGATCCTTAGCCTCTACAAGGACGCGATCCACTGGATCATTGCGCCACCGCAGGGTGATGGGATTATGGAGCTCTACCGTATATTGGACTCGGCCGCCATATTTTACACGGCTCTCTGAGACCACGCCTTCGAAC
>Ga0114969_10002582_pt1 | contig 14849 bp, 5 predicted proteins | sample M_130807_MF_Meta_FD_87316 | JGI IMG/M metagenome (GOLD analysis project Ga0114969, IMG submission 87316) | Freshwater microbial communities from Lake Montjoie, Canada to study carbon cycling - M_130807_MF_MetaG | ecosystem: Environmental > Aquatic > Freshwater > Lake | place: Lake Montjoie...
ATCATTAAATATTGCATATGGTAAAGTAGTACTGTCATTTGCGGATGTCTGACAAAAGAATTGTTTATTACCATCGAAGAATCTACTAGATGTCCCCCAAGGACCACCTGACAATGTTACACCACCATAATTACTTTCATATGCAGTTATTTTAAGGTCACCATTTGCCGATTCAACATATAATGCTGCAAATACCACATACTGTAATTTACTACCATCAACATTATCAGACGATAACACAGTTTTAAGAGTACCTTTAACCTGTGTAAATGTTGAATTAGTAACTGAAGGTGTTATATCGTGGAAAGTGTCATATGGTGCAACAGGTTTACATGTTTGTGGTTGTGTTAATTCTTTATCACCACCACTAATAGCCTGTATTTTCTCTTGTTGTGACTTAGCAGTACCATCAGCGTTTTTAGTTGATTTTTCTTTAGCCTCTTTATCCTTTTTATTATTTTCTATAACACTTTTTAATAAGTTAGTTCTTAATGTCTGAATATACCCATCAATTTTAGGTAAAGATGCCGTAGGTTGTCTAATACCCGTAATAATCGTTTCGAATGAACCTTGGTTAATTGAATGACTAACGGTTTGAATCATATATGGCCCATTAAACATTGGAACATACCTTAAATTGAAGTACATTGTCGGTTGTATTAACGCATTACCCATCATAGATACGGTACACGTATAACTTCTATTCTTATATAAATTATACAAGGATAAACTTTGTGTACTACCACCCCTATTACCCGCTTGATTCGCCATTTGATTAGTTACCTCCAAAGATTCAACAGTTGATGAAGTATTTTTTTGGTCAACCATAAACCCATAGAACATAGATTGATTTTGAGGACCAATATCAACATTAAACCCAACAACTTTATTAGACTTATCCCAATCTTTTTTACCAACTTGGTTTTCAACTAATGGATTATCAACTCGTCTCAAATCAAACGCATCATTTCGATATCTGTAATCAACGTTTTCTTTTAAGTCTAATTGTTCAGATGGTTTACCAGCATAATAACAAACCATTTTAGGACCCGATTCTCTATAATCCACATTCAGGAATGTCCCAAATAAAGTATTTGCAAACTCTAACGTACCTTCAGGTTTTGGTTTAGGGTTTTTACTCACATCTTGAACATTATAAAAATTCACATATGATGGTAAATTATGAACAACAAAATTGTTTTCCTGTAATATTGTTTGTATAAACACTAACATACTAACTTTAGGGGAATCCAACACGTTTTGTAATCTATTTTTTAATTTATAAATGTCAACTAAAACTTTATCACCAATATTTCTACTCGCCCTATCCAATAACAACACATCTTCAAACAATGTTTTAACTTTAAAGTCATTACCTGATATCCATTTATCATTTAATGATTTAAATGCCTCCCAAAGTTCAATTTTTGTTTGGGGACCTTCCAAATCAGATGGTATTTGATTCTCAGGACTATTGTTAACATTAGGTAATTTTTTATTTAAAGTTATCATAATGTTGTTAAACACCTTATCCTGAAAAGAATCAATTTCTCTTAAATATTGAGTCATCGAATTTAAAAACTTTAAACTATTATAAGTGTTATCGTTTAATTTTGCCGTCGCATATATTTTAATTAATGGTGCAAAATTCTTAATACTGATAACATCAAATGAAACATTATTATCAATAAAGAAATCAGTAATATACGACCCATTATCATCATAAACTAATTTATCAATAGTGGAGAACCCAACATAAGTTTTAAGTGCTTTCCATTCATCAGGATAAGCGGTTAGTGATGCCGCCAAAGTAGTGTTTGGCGGTAATGCGTTTGGTGTTGCAGTACTATAATACCCAAAAGTATATGGGTCAATGATACTTAAATTAGAAAACGTATAAAAAAGTTTTTTATCGTAACTACTAGGGTTACCATACTTAATTAACTTATTATAATTTAAAAAATTAGTAACGTATAGGTCAAAATTTTTAACTTGTTCGTCTTGTATTTTTGAAACTAATTCAAAACTAGTATTTCCCGTTGTTTTAGGTATTTTAGCTAAATTCCTCATCATTCCTTGGAAATTACCTAAGTAATCACCGTCAAGTGAATCATAAATAGTTTTAGAATAATTTAAAAACTCAGTTTCAAACATATCAAGGGCGTCTTTTTCAAAGACACTAAACATTTCCTCAATCTCACTATATTGGCCACTTTTCCCATTAATTGAAAAATTTTCTTGTCCTGATTGACCTGAAAAAATTTCTTTTAAATATTGTAATGGACTTGGTTTAACAAGTTTATTTATATCAAAATAACCATAGTTCGGTGCCGCCCAAAATGACCTTATTGAGCCATCATAAACCGCGGTATTACCTGTAATTTCAATACTTTGAGTACCATCCGATTTAAAACATTCATTTTCCGTTTGATTAATAATTGAACCTTCAGAAGGCATTAAGAAAAAACTTTTATCATCTAAAGTTTTAACATGGACAGTCCAAGGAATTACTGTCAAATCTCTAGGATTTGTCACGGTACTATTAATTAAGTTATTAGTTTTATTAATAATTGCACTATCAACATAATTTAAAGTTAGTCCTGAGGCTATTCCGATTTGAATATCCGATGAGGTATATCCAGAATACAACATAAAACCTTGATAAAAAACGTTAAAATCATTAATAGTTTTAGGATAAAAACCAACATTAAGTAACGATGAAGTACTGTTAATTATTGAAGTATTTTTTTCTAATATAATGTCATAGTTTCCCCCATTTATTGTTAAGGAGTAATCTTTAGCAGGATTATTAGTAACAGGGTCATAATTCTTTATATAACTAAACCCTGACCAAGAGGTGTCTAACATATCAGTTCCCGTCTCAACATATGTTTTGTATCTATGCCAAATTGAACCATATTTTAATATCCAAGCATATGGTACTCTATGAATCGCACCAAATTTTTTCATTGTTGCAAAAATATAATCTAAGTCGGTAACCGACCCACTACCATTATTGGTTTTATATTTTTCTCTCAATGTCGCCAAAGGTAAACTATTAATAAACAAATAGGCCGCCTCTTTATACGGATACAAATCTGAGTTTCTAAAATTTTCCACACCGTTCTGAATAGCATTAACAAAATAAGGAGTGTTCAACATTGAAACCGTTTGGTTACTTGTAACATTACCACTGTAATTATTATATTTTAAATTACCTTCAGTTAAAAACTGTTTATTAGGGGTTCTTTTGTCATAAAAACCACTTAACTCAGGAACGTCAACATCATAACGATTACCACCCCCTAAGAAATTACTAAACGGTCGTTTAACTTTTACGGCATCATCAATAAAATCATAATTTGTTATTAATTTTTTAATAGGACTAAAATTTAATACTTTAGTAGTATTGAATGCGGTACTTGTATTATTTATTGTCGTTCCATTAGCCATTTCACTTTTTTCCCAAGTTAAACTAGTAAATGGGTATATATCAGTGAAGGTCGACACATTTGATTTTGTTGAAGATGAAATATAATTAGTTATATCCGATTCAGTATTAAATGACACCGTAATATCTTTACCTGAAGTTACTTCCATTATTTCAAATGAGTAATCCGTTACATTATTTTTTAAGTAAACCGTATTAAAAATACCCCTAATATAATTTTGCCAACTTTGTCCTGCGCCATCATTAGAGATATGTTTTAACGTTGGGACAATATTTGTCGAATTCAACCCAAGATTTTTTAATTTTAATATTAAAAATGGGTTACTATTTGATAACGACTTTAAAATATTATTACTCTCAGCATCAGCAATTACTGAAGCCATAGAATCAACTTCAGTTGTACCATACACTCTACTTAATCGAGTATAGTACGTATAAATCATTAATCGTTCATATATTTCATAAAAGAATTTAACCTCTTCTTTGTTACCATAGATTTCATTACTTGCAGGATATTCTATTGAATTTAACGAAATTCTTTGAGTTTCAGTCAATTCATTATTACCATCCGTAGGGTCTGCTGGTGGTGTTGTTCGTTCAACAAATCCTTTTATAAATTCCTCAACAAATTCTATTTCAGACCACACATCAAATAAAAAACCTTTAGTTTTACTAACCAATTTAGAATCCCCAGGATACTGTATTTCGTATTTTTCATGACCATCTTCACCCGATGTCGCAACAATGTATTGTGGCCAAGGATAAACAGGTATATCACCATTCACATTAACATCTTTAGTGTCAGGGCTAGCATTAGAAACATCCTTATCAAATATAGCATCTTTTCTAATCTTATCATTCCTAACATCCCAAGCCTTAGTATGTACCTCATCTAATAAACGTAAAAACGCCTCACCATTAGCAAAAATAACCGCCAATACATTTCTAATATTTGGGGTAAACCCAATACCATTATCCTTACTAACTAATAACTGAGATAATTGTTCAGTTAATGACGTTTCAATTTCTTCACGGATTACTTTTAAATCTTTAGACATCTTACCCGTTAAATCCATAAAAGAATTTGGTCCTTCAAATTTAAACCATTCTGTTGATGTTATTTTAAAACCAAAAAGATTTAAATCTGTTTTTTCAAAAATACCTGACTTAATTAATTCATTTTTTAAATTAGCCTTATCTTCATCAGAAGGTTCAGTATTAATTTTTTTATATTGTTTATAAATTTTACCAAAATCAACTTGGTCAGGTACTACATTTATTGCCTTGAATGTATTTTCTGTTATATTGTTTTTAACCGTACATTTTATTGTCTTAGTATTCGCAGTATAACTACCGTTTAACCCAACAGTTTTATTTTCATTTAACAGAGTATTAAACTTTACCAACTTATCACCAAATAATTCAGTTTTAGCATTTATTTTACCTTGTCCATTATTATTGTCCAATTCTTTCTTAAAAGTATAAACTTTAGTATCGTCTTTTAAAATTAAATAATTGGTTCTATCCATATATTTGTCAAACCAAGAACCTTTACCACTTGATAAGTATAAAAAAACATCTTTTTCATAATCGTTCAAAGTAGTTTGATAATCATCAACATTTGTTAACGGGTCTAAATTGGCCTTTGTAAAAGAATCTAAAGTGTTTTTAACAAAGTTTTCAATGTTATCCCTCATTTGTACAATAGTTAACTCAGGAAAATCGTCAGGAATTAATCCTTTTGATTTATATTCATTGTACATTTCTTTTACTTTCTGATAACCTTTCTCAACGATTTCATTATCAACATTCGAAAAGTTACTAGGTCCTCCTTGTTGAGTTTGGACTTTTAATCTTGATTTATACATATGAGGTGTTGCCACAAGATATCCCATACTTATCTCATTTAGAATAGTATATTTGTAAGTATAAAAATTTAAACTAATTTTAAAATTCCCATCACCCGAATCATATCGAGATGAAAAACTTTGTAACATTAATGCCAATTTAACCGCCTTACCATAATAACCTTTAATAGTTAAATAGAATAACGGATAAGGCAAATTGAAGAATGCTGCGTAGGGTGAATTATCCCCCGCTTCAAATAACGCACGACCTTTAACGTCCTCTAATTGGATGTCAACTCGTGGCATAAATGAAAGGTCCTGATTAATACTAATACTTGTCATACCTAACAATCCATTATCAGTTGCACCTATATCACCATTAGATTTAGTTGTTTGTCTGATATACCAATCTTTTTTGTTTTTAGGATTAAAAATTTGTTCTTGTGTTGGTTGGTTAGTACCTTTACCATCTAAAGAACTTTGTCCCGTAATTTCATTTGTATAGGCATTATCTAATAACCCTTTACCACCAGGATTTAAGAAATTAATTGACGCTAATGAAACTGTTTGGATAGCATCACCATTTGCGGAACCTACCGCCAATTTAGTTCTCGGTAATACTCTACACTCTAAGTTAGCATACATTACCAAGTCCTCTTGTTTTACATATCTTTCTTTTACATTACCATCCAAATCAACAACCTTATTTGGGTCAACTATTGTGATATTATTATAATCGAATTCAACTAATATATTTTCTACTTTATCTGCCATAATATAAGAAGTGGTTATCTAATGAGTTTTTATAATCTTGTAAAGAAGCTATTAAAGGAACAGGAATTGTCAATATTGAACCATCAGGAATATTCCATTCTAACCCTCCGTACATAGGATTTGCAACTAAAATTAACCACCCAAAGTATGGGGCACCATAATATTGTTGTGATAAGATATCTAATCTTGATTGTCCAACCTTGTATATATATCGTTTATCACTAGTTTTAGTTGGTAATGTAATATACGGAACAACCGTTTGTTCACCATTTAAAACAAAATTGTTATATCTATTATAATATTGTCTTCCCGCCATTATATTGTTATTTTACCATCAAAAGTTGTTAATGTTGCCGCGTTTTTCCCATAATTAGTCGTACCATAAATATCTTTAATGGTCTGTTCTTGATTTTTTTGTTTCGCTTCATCTTTAACTGTCGTATAATCCATTCGTCTTGTCTTACCTTTAGGATACAATGATTGAGTTATGTCAGTAGTATATTTAGTATATTTTTTATTTTTCTTAAAATCGGTAATAAATTTTTCCTCAGACTTTAATTCTTTACTATAATCATCTGACAAATCATCACATTTTTTATTGAAAAACTTTCTAATTTTTTTGTTTTCATCATTAGTTAAAGGTCCTGAAATAACAAAATCTTTAAATCCTTGTAATTTATTTGGGTCACTTAAAACTCTAGCCATCACCATAAAAAACAACACATTGTCAATTTTATTACCAGTAAATGGGTCAAATGGTTTTGCCTCATCATCTTTGTAATCAACTATTAATTTTTCAGTAATTAATAACTTGATGAAATCTATAAATAAGAAAAGAGATTTTGAATAGTCATTTTCAAATTCTGTAAATGTGTCAGAGGCATTACTAGTACTTGCAACATCACCAGCTCGTACAGAACCTTTAATATTATAAACTTTAGGTGTTAATCCATCGACAATTTTACCATCAGTTTTATCACTAACTAAATTAAGTTGTCTAATTAAACTTATTAAATCATTTTGTTGCGATACCATATCACCAATAATAGTTGATAATCCTGAATTATAATCACTAACCATGTTATTTACATATTGTTCCATATTTTGTCTCAACAGGGTCATACCAACACTTCCGTCTTTAATACCTTTACCATCCAAAATATATCCAATTATTGGGTTAAGATTACCTATTTTAATATTTGTAATTACTTTTTCAAACAATTGTTTAGTTTGATTATTTATATCGGGTTTACCATAAATCATATCAGTCGTTATTAAATCACCCTGAATAGTACCATCCGTATAATCACGTTTAGAATTCATCAATTGTAAAGCACCATAATTATATTGTAAGATAACTTTCTCCATTTGATTAGGTATATTAGTATAATAATTTTTAGACACATCTATTAGAGTATCCATCACTTTCCCATATAACATCTCACCCGTTTCACCACCCGTCACTGGTGTAGTAGTTTTTATGTCACCAATAGTATTACCACCTTTATTAGGTTGTTGATTATTAATTGTACCATTTTTATCTTGATTAGAATTAGCAAGAATTGCGTCAAATACTTTTTTATCTAACGCTGAAGTATCTTCAGTTGCGGTAGCTCTTTCATCGTATATCTCAGTATTAGCGTAATAATTGAAAGATAACGCATTTTGTAATTGGTCAACAGGTCCTTTCAATCCCATACCCCCAATTATGTTAAAACCTAAACTAACCTCGACTATCATTGGTTGAACTCCAATACCTTCAGGATTCAAATCAAATATTAAAGGGTCATAAGTAAAACTAAGGTTATTAGGTATTATTTTAGTATGGTAGAAATCACCAATTCTTAATATTAACACAGGTGCAGAACCAAATGAGGTATTTGTTGCATCATTATAAACAGGTTTATCATCAGGACCTATCACAGGAATTGTATCACCAGGTCTAACACACTGATTTAAAAATGTTATACGTGAATTCAATCCTTCAGGTGTCATTGAGTGAAACGCTGGATTGAAGTATTTTATTTTTTCTTTAAATGAACTATAAACCATTGGGTCATTATCTTTAATCATTTCAAAATAATCACATTCCGATAATAAAGCTCGTAATACTTTTTTACTCAAACCTTTTTTAAGACTTTCACTAACACTAACTGTTGGTTGTGGTTTTATTGGTTTAACATCAGTATCAATAGTTGTCGGTTTTTCAACTTTAGGTGGTTCGGGAGGTGGCATAGGTTCCGCGGTTATTTTTTGAATATTAACCCGTCTACACGCCATAGCACTTAATGCAAATGTTTGTGATACACCATTACTAACACCCGTACTTCCTGATATATTAATATGACAATCTATCGGCTCACCTGAACCCCCATCACCTTTTGGTATTACTATAGGTTCTGGCTCTTCACCACTAGCGGTTGCTGACGCAATTTTAAATTGTTCTTTACCTGCCGCCATAAATTCACCTAAATTAGCTTCACCTATTTTTGTCGTTTTAAAAAATTCTTTAACAGAACTAATTCTTCGTTCAGATAACGCTTTATTATAATCCACAGAAGCAACGGCTGATGCAGAACCTATCATAGTTATGGTAATAGATTTTAAAGTTTTACTTTTAAGTAAATTATACGCTTCAACAATAAAACCATCAGTTCCTGTAATTGTTTCATAATTACTTTTAATTAAATTAAAAAATTCATTAGTATTACGATTGATATTACCAACCGCAAAAGTCGTTGACGAGGTTCCTGAATATTTTTCAATATTTTTATCGCTAGTATATACGTCATAAGTTGATTTATAGTTCGCCCCTGACGTTTTTGGTACGTCATTTTCAAAGTAAAATGAAAAATCTTGATACTTTTCCTGAAACGCTTTTGATGTGGCATCTGAAGTTGTTGACACCTTTTGTGGGTCACTTGTACTAGCCGCACCACCCCCCGTACTTGTATTTTCCGCAGGTATCGACTGTTTTAACGTTGATAATTCTTCAGGTGTTAATCTTGGATTATTTAACGCTTCTTGTATTTGTTGTAACTCATTAATAGGAATTTTGTTATACTTAATAGCCAAGGCATATAAATCAAATTTAGCACAACCTGCAAAAAACGATTCAATAATTGAATTAGTTCGTTCTGAACTAGCATCTTTCAATTGGTAATTAACTATTGTATTTAAAACCGATGGATGGTCAACAATTATTTTCCAAGATAAACTACCCGTTCTACTTGTTTGTTTGTAAGTGTATATTGGTTCAGGTCTACCAATGAAACTAGTTGGATTCCAATCAGCTTGACTTGAATCACTAAACTTAATGTCATACGGAGGAAACCACATAACACGACCACCATTTGGTCCTCTTTCACATATAGGCAAATCACTTACTCGGAACCCTTCACGTCCTGAAGTTCTCCAAGCTAAATTCTCAATTGAGAACATATATTTTTTAGCATAACCACCATCATCATTAGGTCCTACCCCTTTAACTATATTTGATGACCCAGGATTCTTTAAAGGAGCAATATTAAGGTTAAACGTATTATCTAATACAGAATTATTAAATTGTCTACCTGAAGTAGTAATACCATCAGTTTTTTGTAAATCGGAGTAAGTATAATACGGAGTATCTTTAGCAAATACTCTACAATATTCAACACCCGCTTGTGCTCCTGTAGTATTATCACTATATGATACAACTTGAGAACCTTTAGTCATTTCTTTGTAACCATCGTTAAAAACTTTGGAAACTTGATTAATAGCGTTACCAACATGTTTTAATCTATTTGGACCCGTAACGTTATCGGCAGAATTAATCAATTTTTGAGTATTATCAAGTATTGAATCGGGTTTTAATTTTAAATTAGTCGATTCATCACTTTGATATTTAGAACTGATTAAATTAAATTGGTCATCTTTACTACCAGCACCTCCCCCAACTGTTGGACGAAATCCAGCGTTACCTTTATACTTCGGTGATGTCCAAACAAAATTTCCATCAATACTTTTACCATCACCATTTAAACCAAAATTTAAAGTACTAATGTTCCCCTCATATAATTTAGAAATCTCATCAGGACCATAAACAGGCGCTAATACTTGTTTACCACTAGAGTTAACAGGGATTTGATTTGCTGGTGAAGTTATTTGAGACGGGTCTGAATTTGGACTACCGATATAAAAACTACTTGTTACCGTACCATTAGGATTTATTGCATTAGCAATACCATTAACTAACCCCGCTATCCCACCCATTTCTGAGTCATAATTAGGTTTATATCTATTATAATATAAATTGGCAAATAACGCCGATTTTTGACCATTACCCGTGTTCGCTAAAAATATTTGTGACGGATTTCTTTTGAGATTTAAAATTGGTCCAAGTAACCCACCCGTTAATAAATTAACAGTACTTAATGCCCCCGCAGATTGTGATGTTGGTAAACCATTATTCGCGTTTTCATCAAAATAATCACCAGGAATGAATGATACGGGCCAATAAGAACCTGAAATTCTTGTGGCGAAATCAACCGCTGCAAGAATAGGGCTTTCAGGAATCGTAATACTCCAATTTCTATAAATTAGAGGTTCTTGTCCTGTCGCAATCAATGTTGCTTGGAATGGGTCTTGTAATGAGTTTAAATTAACAACACCAACTGTATTTTGATAAATTTGGAAATTTATTCTATCTTCAAACGCTTTCTTTAAAAAAGTCGCACCTAATTTAGCAAGATAAGAATCTTGAGATAATGAACCATCAGAACCTGTTGGATTATTATTAAGTAATATTGAATATGGTGTATATTTTGAGGGTAAAAAACTTTCTAAATATAGACCTTGATTTGGTCCGTTATTTAACACCTGAAAATCATACATATTTAAATTGTACCCACCGTTAGGTCCAAAACCATTAATAACATAATAATTAGTCGGAGACAAAATATTAAGATTATTAGGGGAATCAATTACACTAAAATTACTTAAACTTGTTTCATAATTAATAGCTCCACTTGGTGGACTATAAGTACCTGTAACACTATATGGACTTAAATTTTTTACAATTAAAGCATTTCTAAAACTTGTCGTAGATGCAAATGATAATGGACTTGGCATTTTTATTATTTTATTATAAATAGATTATCGAACTGTTTTTAAACACTTAATCCGTTGTTAGTTACCGTTTCTTTTAATTTTTTATTTAATGCTTGTAATGTTTCGGTTTTGTTTAATATTTCCATTACTTTAGTTTCAGAAAGATTCCCACCATCAATCTTGATTGATAATGTAATATCGTGAGTATTTTTATTCTCATTAACAGTACCATTTGATTGAGAATTCATAGGTTGATTCAACATATTTATTTTCTCCAAAAATTCAGGACCTTTTGTCATTGCAAATATCGAATCTTGAGGTAGTAACTTAACATTTTGTCCTGGCATTTTTATCACGTCTTGACCAGGAATTCCCGTAACATGAGTACTTTGAGGTTGGACATCTATTTTTGGTTTGTCAGTCACACCATCAGTTTTAATCGTTGAAAAATCAAACGTATCAGTTATTATTGTATCAAGATTTTTAAATGTTTTGGTAAATGCCCCATCAACATATTCACCAAAACCTTTCATTGTTTTAGTTAACGCGTCAAAATTAATTTTACCACCCGCAAATGAATCGAATAATCCCTTAGTTGTTATATCAATTTGTTCACGAATTTGAGTTGTAGTTGTACCCGCGTTTTTATCATCAAACGCATCTGCCAATTTTTGTGAACCTTCTTTAGCCCCTTTTAATACTTTACTTGTCGCTTTAGCTCCCGCAAATGCGTATTGTGTTTTACTTTCGATTGTTTTTAAACTTGCTGCCATCGCAGTTGAAACACTTAATTGGTCTTTAGCTAACTCAGTAATATCTTTAGGTTTTTGTGATTCAAAAAACGATTTTCTTTCATCCTCACCCATACTACTAATTGACTGCATAGCTTCTTCCATATTTAAAGACTTACCATCAAGTGTCATTTTGTACTCACCACCAGCACTCATTTCAGACATGTTGGCAATCATTGTTTTTTCTTCTTCAGTGAAATTACCTGAAAAACGAATCTTAGACATTTTATCACCAAGTTCCGCACTACTTAACGCCATCTTCGCTAAACTTCCTTGTGTCATACCTAATGCCGATTCAACCTCCATCATTTGACGTTTAGCCCCTGGCATAATTTCAAATTGACCTTTTTCATTTAACGTCGTAAATTGTTTTGACATTTCAACAATTTGATTTTGTAATTCAGCGGGGTCATTTTGAGCTAAATCCATTAAACGAAGTGGGTCTAATAAATCTGACTGTGCAACACCTAATCTTTGTAATGATGCCGCCATATCAATAGCTGATTCAGGATTGAACGCCTTTTCAATAGCACCCTGAACATCACGAATATTAATCCTCATATTAACCGCTTGAGCAGCCATTTTAGCAAGACCATCCACACCCCCTTGAAATGTGTATTTATTCATCAGGTCAAGATTTTGAGCGACTTGACTACCTACTTTTTCAGCACTCACCCCAATTTCTCGAGCCCTATCCATGATTTTTTGAACTTGACTAGTTGATTGATATAAAGAAATACCAACATCTTTAAGTCCAGTAATTAATGCGTCAGATTGACCAGGTAATACTTGTTGAATTGCGAATAAATCTTTATATGATTCTGTTGTAAGAACTAAATTTCTACCAACACTTTCAGAAACACTCTTTTGTATTTCAAGAATATTATCAAAACCACCACCTAATTTAGTAACTTCGACAACGGCATCAGACATACTGATTTTTAAGTTGTCGATTTGGGCTCTACCTTGACCAAATTTTTTAATAACTTCAGATGTTTTATTATCAACATCAATAATAACATCCATGATTTTAATAGGGTCGATAGCGTCCTTAAACGCTTGACCTAATTTTGCTCCAATATCTGTAAGACCTTCACTAATTTTTTTCGTTGTGTTATTAACACCGTCACCAACACCGTCATTAGTTTGAAAAAAGAAACCCATATTAATTTAAATTGTTATAATATAAATACACCAAAGAATATTTTACTAATCCTTTGGTGTATTGTCTTCGATGATTTTATCTATCAAATATTTCCTAATATAGGTTGGGATATTTAAATAGTCAGTATACGACATCCTTAAAAATCTCGCTAAGATATAGAACTCATCTATTAAATATTTTACGTAATCAGAAGAAAGGGCGAAAAAACTCAGCCCCAAAGGATACATCAAATGTTACCTTTTCTCCAGACGGGGCTATTACTTGTCTCTTTAAATCTAAAGAGGGTTGATTATCGTTAATAAAATTTCGGATATGTTTAGAATCCATAATAGGTAATGTATCAACAAATTTTGAAATATACCCTCTGTCATTATTTCCATTGACAGATACTATTAATTTATTTAATCTCCAAGTAATTTTTGGGGGAATTAATCCAACAGGATATTCTTCCGCTTGTCTATCTAATTCAACTATTTCATTAAATGTTAATGGTCTTAATTGAACTGTCATTTCTGTTTTAGGTAATGTTGTTGTATATAAACCATTTTCATCAGGTTTATGTTCAGTTTGTTTAATATTTAACGACTCCAAATATTCTGTGTGTGGAAAATATTTATTAGTTGAGGGGTCTAATAATTGAACACTATATTCAGACCCAAATGATGTGTTTCTTAAAAAGATTAAGATAGCTTCAACATCACCTTCTAAAAGTTCATCAGGTCTTAAATCAGGTTCATATATTTTATTTCTCAATAATCCAATTACAATATTTTCTTTAGAACTTCGATTAGAGTTCAATAAGTAATTTTCGTCGTTTGCGGTTAAATAACCAACTTTAACTGTTTTTTTCTTTGATTTATAAAAAATACCACCACTAGGTAATGTTACTACATCATGTGGTAAGTTAAAATTTTCTTGACCAGCTTGCATTAAACTTTGTTCCATATTATTTACTTTTATTCTAAATATAATTGGTAACTGTTTTTAATAAACACAAAAAAATCCACGCAAACCAAATTACGTGGATTATTAAATTTAATATTTTTATCTTAGTATATTAAGACACATCTATCAGGACGTAGAGTTGCATTAATCTCTGCAACACCATCAGTACTATATCCTAAAGAACCAAAGTCGATATCAGATAACCAAGCCCCTTGAAGTAACCATTTTTCAACAACAACTCCCGTTGGGTCTAACATTTCTAAGTAAACGTCTTTTTTATAACCAGCCGCATATCCCATACGACCTGTAACAGACTCCGCACATAAACGTACCCATTCCATTAACGCTTGAGACGCTGAAGGTCCAATCGGGTCACGGAATTTAACACTGATTGTTCCCCAAGTGAATCTACCCGCAACATAAGTTGACGTATTTAAAAATTGGATTTCAGTTGTTCCGATAGTTAATTTAGGTCTAGCAGTTGATTCAACGAACCATTCATTAATACCTAGTGAAGAATCAAACCTTAATATAAACCTATTTTGTCTTTTCGGTTCATAAGGAAGCGGCATTTTCATTAGTAAATCAGCCATATTTATTTATTTTAATTTTTGTTTATGTTTTTATTTATAAATATCCTTTGAAAAATTTTTCTTTTTACTTTCATAATTTAAAAAATTATTATTTTAGTATAAAAATTATTTCTAGTTTATTATTTTAATATTATTTTATTTATTATCTTTATTTAATAAATATATTAATAAGGCTTTTTAGTTCCTCCATGC
>Ga0114969_10002583_pt1 | contig 14848 bp, 13 predicted proteins | sample M_130807_MF_Meta_FD_87316 | JGI IMG/M metagenome (GOLD analysis project Ga0114969, IMG submission 87316) | Freshwater microbial communities from Lake Montjoie, Canada to study carbon cycling - M_130807_MF_MetaG | ecosystem: Environmental > Aquatic > Freshwater > Lake | place: Lake Montjoie...
AAAAATGTAATTCAAATACATAAATTTAAACATAATTGTATTATGATGGATTTTCAAATGATATCTAATGAATTAAAAGAGAATTTACACATGATATTTAGACAAATGGTTTAGATTTAGACAAATGGTTTAGATTTAGACACATTTTTTAGATTTAGAAATAATTATAATAAATTAAATATATTTTTTTAAGTATAAAAAGAAAATTTAATATAATAATAATAGTAGTAATAATAGTATTAATATATTTTCTTTTCTTTTCTCTTCTTTTATAAAAAAATGGTAGATACAATTATACTTCGTAAAGAAGTTAAAGAACTAAATGATGAAACGCGTAAATGGCAATTGAAACGTCATGAGTATCGTGAAATGAGTATTGAAACATTTACAGAAGAAATGAAAATCAAATATGAATATCTTTATACGAATTCATCTACTTTATTTGAACGTTGTGTTAAAGGCGACCTTAATATGGAAGAATTTAATTATATGGTAAATATGATTGATAAAGTTAATTCTGGAAAAGATTATCAAGCGGTAAGTCAAGAAGTAGGACAAAAATTAGTTGATATTTATGTTAAACCATTAATTGAAAAATAAATTAATTATTTTTTAATTTATATATTTTTTAAATTTTTAAAATTTTTATATGTATATATAGTAATAAATATAGTTTTAGATTACATTTGCTAAAATCAAAATAAATAAAACAAAAAAATGACTGAACAGAAAAGAATGACTAAAACAAAAAGAATGACGAAAAGTAAACATAGAAAGAATAAAAAGAATATAAAATATATTTCAAAAAAAGTGATGAAAGGTGGTAGTATTTGTGATTTATTTACTGGTATAAGACCAATTGAGCATGTTTCAATAAGAAGAAATTTAACAATACCAAGAACACCTCATATTTCTAAAGTTAGAACAGAAGAAGATTATAAAAAAGTAATAATAGATTTATATCATATGTTATATCCAGAAAAAAATGAAGATTTTATTTACTTTATAACAGAATTAAATTTTTTACGTTTTTTTAAAGAATACCAAAAACCCATTACAAATACAACATTAACTAATGAAGACTATCTAAGCTTTTATAAACAAAAATTAAACGTTAATATTACAAAAAGCAATAATAACTTACTAACTAATAGTGATTTTCAAAAATTTAAACAAGAACTGAAAAGTACAAGTGTAACACCTTCTGACATAAAATTACACCAAATAGAAACTAAAAATTTTATTATTTATGAAAGTGGAGGAGGTGGAGATTGTTTTTATTTTGCTTTATATGATTCTATTCAGTTTCTAAAACCACTTCAAATATTTGAAAAATTAAAAACATGTTTAAATATAAATTTTGAAGATAAAAATACATTTATGTTATCAATAAGAGAATTAATAGCAAATAAATTAAGAGAAAATATTTTATTTGATGTAGCAAAATATGATTATGAATATGAATTATATGATGTAGAAACACAAAGAGAAGATATTAAGTTAGGAAAAAAAGAAAGTGATACTGAGGAAGAATTGCGTGAACAAAAATATCAACAGAAAATGAATAATTATGAAAGCAATTCTAAAAATATAATTGAATCTTCGATGTTATATTATAATTTATTAAATTTAGAAAATGACGACATATATAATCTATTTTTAAATGATAATTTTAAAGAGATATTAAAACTTGCACCAACTATTGTTGAGTTTAAAAGATTGTTTAACACTATTGATAAATTTAATGAAATGTTATATGTATTAACTATAGTTCAAGGTGTATTTGCTAATCAAATACATATTAGTATATTAAATTTTTTATTAAAATATTGTATATTTAATCTAACAGATAAATTTAAAATTCAAGCATTTACAAATGATAATCTTAATGAACATAATGAAAATAATTATATTACACAAATATTTGATAATCAATATAAAAATAAAAAAATTATAACAATACCTATTTATCATACAGGAGGAGTACATTATCAATCAATACAATTACTTTAAGACAAATTATGAATATTATTAATTTTTATTAAAAATAAAATATTTGTATATAGTAAAACATAATAAATTATAAAATATAATAAATTATAAAAAATAAATTAAAAATAAAATGTCAACAAACCATATAAAAAAAAATAAAAAAATGAATAAACAGAAAAGAATGACTAAAACGAAAAGAAATAGAAAGAGTAAAAATAGAAAGAATATAAAATATATTTCAAAAAAAGTGATGAAAGGTGGTAGTATTTGTGATTTATTTACTGGTAAAAGTTCAAGTGCGAGTGCTTCAGGTAATGATTCTGCGCCTGGATCATCTAAAAAAGGTGCCTTTGGTAATGAAAAAGTATTACCAGATTTTAATTATAATTTACCAACAGGAGCTGGATTTGATACAAGCAATATTGCAGATTATATTAATTTTATTAAACAACATCAAGCAAATAGATTTAAAGAATTAGAATTTATTTTAGATAATAATTCAACAGTAAAAGTTATTATTCCTGGTATAGAAACAAAACATAATTTAGGAACAGGATTAGCTATAGGACAATGGGAAAGTTGGGAAAATAAATTAGGTTCAAAATTAAAAACTAAATTTTCTACAACAAATATTGATAATCTTACTAAATTTGTAAATGAATTAGACACAAAATATAAAGGTAGAATAAGTTTTGGTATCATTGGTGATAAAGCAAGTAGTCCACCATCAAAAACGGTTATACACGTATGGGGAGCAAATGAAAACAATTGGAATTTGAAAGATCAAACAGACATAGTCGGAGGAGGTCAAGCTGCTGCTTTTAAAAAACAAAAAGTAGGTGTATTTGGTATAGCAACAATATATCATGATACTAATCTAAATAATTTATTTCAATCTGCAACAGATAACTTAGAAAAATATTTTGAATAAAAAAATTACTTTTTATCAAAAAATGCTAAGCGTGCTTTACGTATTTCTTCTAATGTTTTAGGTTTTTCTACTTTTTCTATTTTAGGATTTTCATTACTAATAATCTTACTATCTTCATTTTCCATATCATTTTCCATATCATTTTCCATATCATTTTCCATTTCATTTTCCATATCTTCTTCCTCTTTCTTTTCGCTTATAATTGTTTCAAAAGTATTATCTATTTTAGATTTTTTAGGTTTAGTAGTCTTAGGTTTTTTAGAACTTTTAATAATTTCTTCTTTCTTTTCCACCTTCTTTTCCACCTTCTTTTTACCTTTCTTTGCATTTTCCTTATCTTGTCTCAATGCTTCTTCATATTCAAAATCTTGTTCTTCTATAATCATTTTGCGTTGTTTATTTACTTTTAATTTAGCTTCTCTCTCTTCATCGTCTTTAATTTGTTGTAATACTACACGCATATATGCTGCTTCATCTTCAAAAAATTCATTTGATGAACTATTATTAATGATTAAACCAGAATTAAATTGCGCTGCTATATTGGAAGTATAAGATTCTTCAATGACTTTTGAAAGTATTTCATCTTCTTCTACTTGTTTCTTTAAATAACGTTGTCTATCCTCTTCAATCGTATTTAGTGAGGCTGCCATAGCAAGAGATAACATTTCATCTTCAGTTTGTGTATTTTGTTGTGTATTGCTTTGATTATAATCAACTAATTGCGAGGGATGAAGTTGCGAGGGACCCCTTGTAGTAGTTGAAAAATCTGCCTCTTCTTCAGTATCATCTTCAGTATCATTATCTGCTTCAGTATCATTATCTGCTTCAGTATCATTATCTGCTTCAGTATCATTATCTGCTTCAGTATCATTATCTGCTTCAGTATCATTATCTGCTTCAGTATCATTATCTGCTTCATTATCTGCTTCAGTATCATTATCTGCTTCATTATCATCTTCAGTATCTTTTGAACTATATTTGCGCGCGGGATTTTCTAAATCCTGCTTCGAGGGCTTCAGCCCCTCGAGCTCCCTTGTTTTTGAAATATATTTGCGTGCGGGATTTTCTAAATCCTGCTCGAGCTCCCTTGTTTTTGAACTATATTTGCGCGCGGGATTTTTTAAATCCTGCTCATGCTCCAGCAATGATGCTTTAATAGCTAAATTTAAAGCTTCATCTTCATCATCATAAAATGACGCCATCTTGACTTCTAATAAATTCTATTAATATTACAAATTATATTATTACATAATTACTTTATATTTTAACCTTTTATTATTTATAAAATCAATTTTTTATAAATAATATAAATAATAATGTATTCCAGAATAAAAATATAAATATATAATAATAATTATACTATAAATCTATATATTACTAAATAGTTTATCTATAAAATATAAAAATGATTTTAACAAATTGGATTTTACCTATTTTAATAGGTTTTGTAGCATCTATAGTCATTATATCTATACTTTATAATAATCCAAAAGTAAAACAAGCATTCGCAGATATAGGAGCACTTATTCAACTACAAGCTTCAAGTATACCTAAAACACCTATATGGATACCTTTAGATACACAATGTAAAATGAATACAAATACTGATACACATAGGCAAATAATTACAACTACTAACTCTCCTCTTTATACAGAAGATTCTAAAGGGCAACCTATTTATAATTATTATCCAAAAACACCAATTGTATAATGATTATAAAAAATAAACTAAAATAAACTATAAAATATATATTTACATATATTAAGAATAATTATAATAATAATAATTATAATTATAATCATAAAATATAAACTATAAAAATGAATTTATGTAAGTATAAACATATTTTAGGAAAACCAAATGAAGGTATTCATAGTGTACGTCTTTTTAATATTGCTATTATGGATGTTCTGATGACGATTATTGTAGGTATCCTAATACAACTTTTTTTAATGAGAGTATGTCATATCTATATTGATTTATTTATCATATTATTTATCTTATTTAGTTTAGGTATTCTATTACATCGTTTGTTTTGTGTTAGAACGACAATTGATAAATTATTGTTTAAAAAATAAACTTTTTTATGTTTTTATGTTTTTATATTTTATATTTATAAAAATTTATATATTTATAAATAGTATATTGTGTATTGTGTATTTTGTATTGTGTATAAATATATAAATATATAAGTTTTTATAAAAAACTATAGTGATATGTTATGGAAAGATAAAATAGCACTTTGGAAATCTGGTGAATATCAAACATATCCAGATACAATTAAACATAGATTTTTTTATGAAACATTTGTTTGTGATAAAAATATGAAAAATAAATATAAAGAAAAATTTATAGAAAATAAACAATTAGAAAATATTACAAATGAAGATTATAGTTCATTTATATCTTATATAAATAAATCTAAGAGTGATCCACATAATAAATATGTTACATCGTTTAAAAATCTATCTGGAGATTCAATACTTATAATACCTATACCAAAAAATAATAAAAATTATACTACTATGAAAGATTTTTGTGATAACGCATCAATTACACAACAAAAAATATTTTGGAAAAGAGTAGCAAACGAAATAGAAACTATATTAAATAGAAATGATAATGATAAAATATATGTTAGCACTCATGGTTTAGGAGAACATTATTTTCAGTTAAGATTAGATAAAAAACCAAAATATTATAAAACTACTGAATTTATTGGTTAAAACTACTGAATTTATTTTATTCTATTATCTATTGCGATTACTATTACTATTATTATTTCTACCACTATTTCTACCCCCACTTGGTTTAACATCGCTTATAATTTTACCTTTATCAAATGTAATAATTCTATCCATACCCACTGTCATATCATCATCGTGAGTAATAACGATGACTGATTTCTTTTTGGCAATAATATCAATCATTTTTTTTATTTGTAATTTACTTTGTGGATCCAGAGCACTGGTTGGTTCATCAGCAATAATTACGGTAGCTTTCTGCATTGCTGCACGTAAGAACCATATGGTACCTTTTTGACCTCCACTAAAATTTTGACCTCCTTTACCCACTTTTTCATCCATACGTTTTCTAAATATTTCTTCTAATTCAATAAAACCATTTTCTTTCATAAATTTTAAGATATCTTCTGCTGTTATTTCTGGCGGTAAACCATAAGTTAAATTTTCTCTTAATGTTCTATTAAATAATTTAGGATGTTGAGGTATATAGATTATATTGCGACGTAAATCATCAACATCAATTTCAGTAATAGGCACTTCATTAATATAAATATTACCTCCTTGAAAAGATTGTAAGCCTACTAATAATTTCATACAAGATGATTTACCACTACCAATACCACCTAAAATTGCTATTTTTTCATTTTTCTTAATTCTTAAATTTAATTTATTAAATAATTGTTCTTTAGCATTATCATGTGTATAATCAATATCTTTAAATCTAATATCTAAACCTTGTTCTGGATTAGGTATTTTTTTAGTGTGACTGCTTGTATTTTTATTTGGCAATTCATCAATAAAATTTTGTATAAGTTCAACATGACTTTTTACATTCATAAAATCTTTAGCAGAATCATAAAGACTTATAAGGGAACCTAATATAGTATAATTTATAATAAATATGCTAACGAGATTTGATACAGCAATTTTACCTTTTATAAATAAATTATAGGCTACATAATTAAGAGATAAGAATAGAAATACATTTACAATAGAAAAATAAATTCTAAATTTACGATTACAAAGACCAGAATTTTGTTGTTCCATTCTGGTATCTTCATTAATGTCCGCAATCCTCTTCTTTTCTTCAGGTATTTTTTTACTTGTATAGATGGAAAGCAGATTTTGTAGAGAGTCATCAATTTCTTCGTGACAATTATCATATTTTGTCTCTACTATTTTAATAGTAGCATTACAATTATTAAAATAAAGACGAGACATTATAAATACTACTGATACACATCCTAAATAAATAAAGCCTAATGATATATGATTACGATAAAGATAGACGAAATTGGATATAATAAGGATACTATTTGTTAATACGAAACGTTGAATTTGATTAGATACATCATCTAAAATCCAAGGCAATTTAATTAATTTTGTAAGAATATTACCTATTTGTAATTCTTGATAATTTTGATTATAACGGTCTATGATAAGATTAAAGAAAAATTGACGTATATAGGAGTGAAATTTAGGCCAGATATAATTATCAACATAAGATATTCCTATACTAAATGCTTGTATTAAACACCAAATACCTAATAATACACTAAATAAATATTTAGAACGTACTAAATTACCATCTTTTAAACTATTTATAATTTCACCATAATAATGTGGCATAGCAACACTTTGTAATGGTAATGAAATAAATGTAATTAAATAAACTATATACCATCTCCAGTTATCTTTTACAAAGGTTGTATATAAATCATAAAGTGTTGTCATTATTTATTGTAGTATAGTATAATGTATTGTGTTATGTTTTTATGTTTTATTACGTATTGTATTTAATGTAGATTTTAAATTTATTAAGAAAAACAAAAATAAGTTTTTAGAAAATAAGTTTTTACTAAAAACTTAATTTTAGTTAAGTTTTTTTTAAAAACTTAGTTTTAGTTAAGTTTTTTTTAAAAACTTATTTTCTAAAAACTTAGTATTATGATTTCAGATGATTGTTTACTTTTATTCATTCCATAACTCCACTCTGCATCGAGTATTGTAAAATCTTTATATAATGTTCTTATATAATCACAATTATTGTATGTCATTATCCAATTTTTTTTAGTAGATATAATTTCATATAATTTATTATGTGTAAATGTTTCATGCATATCACCATTACAACCATATAATTTTGAGTTTTCTTCAAGATAATAAGGCGGATCTAAAAATATAAGTGTATTTGGTGTATTTGGTGTATTTGTTACATTAGCATTTATAAACTCTTCAAAATCTTTATTATAAAAATCAAAATAAGATAAATTTAATTGTTTAATTCTATCAATAGATGACTTTGTAAATCTTTTTAATGATGCTTCTTTAGAAAATCCACCTGATAATGTAGCACCACTAAAAGAACATCTATTGATTATAAAATAATAATATGCTTGTAATAAATCATTTGTTTCATTCATAATCATAGTTCTGTATTCATTAAATTGTTCTTTACTTATTTCATTTATTTTATATAATTTTTCACATAATTCATTATTATTAAATTTACATTTATTCCAAAAATTATATAATGGTGTAAATTTATCATTAGCAATGATTTTTAGATTATATTTATTTTGCATATAAAATTCAAATGAACCACCTCCAATAAAAGGAGATAAAAGTGTATTAAATTGTTTTATATCAAAATAATCATTTACTATCTTATCTAATATTTTACACGCTCTTGTTTTCCCTCCTGGATATCTTAATGGTGATTTATTTACTATTTTATACATATTAAATATTATTGGTGGTGATATTGATATTATTGGTTGTGTTAATTGTTATTTGATAGTAGTTCATTTTTATTCATTATATTATTATTTATTATATAAAATATATTTATATTCAATTTTTTATTAAATATTTATTTATAAGATATTTATTTCTAAATTAAAAAATAAGTTTAAAAAAATAAGTTTTTATTACACTTTCTCATATTAAAAACATTGATTATTCCTGATAAATTTTAAACATATGGGGATACAATTTCAATTTCCAAAACAACAGTATCTTTATCATCAATAATATTAGTTAATGCTAATTTAATTTCAGATAGTTTTTGTGCGCTATCAATTAGTGTTTTATTTTTGTAAGGACACCAACATATAAGATGTTTTCTGTTTTTTATATTATAACCAATACTATAATATATATCTCCTTTTTTAATTTTATTTAAATCCATTGGACATTGGTATCCTAATATTTTGGCTAAAGGTATATGTATTTGGTGAACCAATTTATCACCCGCCCCGTTTGCCCCAGCACCCTCCATCTCACTTCTAATATTAGCAATATGAGATAATAAAGGTTCAACAAATTTAGACATAGAAGTATTATAAACTACAATACATGTTCCAGCATCATAATAAGGTCCAATAACAACTTTTAAATTTTTTATGTTGTTTAATGTATTTATACATTTTTTACCTTTTGATGAATACATATAATCTAACATTTCATTAGTACTAATACCTCCATATAAAACCTCACCGTCAAATGGAATACAACCTGGTCTAATACCACAATATGTTAAATAAATAGATATTGCACATTCAAACAATCCATCTTTATTTAAAAATAAATCTTTAGGAATAGCATTATATATTTTTGTAAATATTTGTTTATTAGACATTTTATATTTTATAAATTTAATATATTATGATTGACGTCAAATAAACGAGTGTATTTATAAATTGATAAACCTAAAAGAGCTTATTTAAAAGTGTAGAACTTATTTTAATTTCTACTATTTAATTTAGATTTAAAATTTATTAAGAAAAACAAAAATAAGTTTTTTCTAAAAACTTAACTAAAATTAAGTTTTTAAAAAAAACTTAACTAAAATATAGTAAAAATATGTATTGTTTTTTTTCTAAAATTTTAGTTAAGTTTTTTCTAAAAACTTATTTTCTAAAAACTTACTTAATTATAGTGTAAGAATAGGATATGTATGAGTAAATATAGGAATAGTTTTATTACATCTTTTATCATTAAGTTTATCGATAAAATATGTATTTATTGTTTCAATTGTAAATAGATTATCTGGTATTACAGAAATCATAATATCTTTAATTATTTTTTCTGTATGTTTCATAAAATCATTAAAATTTGTAAATTTATAACCATCAATGACTAAATCAGTAAGTGATTTTTTATCAGTTGTATTTTTATTATATGTTATATTATTTATATTCATTAAATCATCTTTATGTATTTCTAAATTTATTTTATTTTCAAGTTTAATACATTCAAAATATCTATTCAATATAGCATAACATAATTTATCTTCATTTGATAATTTTTTACTTCCACAACCCGATATTCTAATATTATCTTTTATATTTTTATTTATTTTAATTGTTATATCACGAGAATTTTTACCATTATCAATAAATGTAAATTTATCATCACATTTATATGTATGTGGGGTAGAGAGTGGTATTATTGCTGGTTGTTGTTCTTGATTTGTATTTTGTGTTTGTTCTGGTTGTATTATTTGATTTGTTTGTATTCTCGCTTTTACTCTTGGATCTATATATTTAGGTATTTTTTTTGTATTTAGATAATCAAGAAAAGTATCTAATGTATAGCTAATACTATTAGGTTGTTCGGTATTAAGAATTTCATTTAATTTTACCTCACTATGTAATTTGAATTCATCAAGTGTAGTAAATTGTTTACTATCAATTTGTTCTTTCATAATGATTGGATATTTACAAACATACTCATATCTTTTATATATGACATGACCTAATTTTTCCTTTAATGTTAATAAACTTGATTTGCTCGAATTATCTCTTATATCTTCAACTCTTGTTCTGGCTTTTGATATTTCTACAGAAAAATATTCTAATCCATCTGATTTTTTTTTAGTTATAAATAATAATGATTTAGTTTCTATTTTTGGTGGGCTCTGTGAGGTATGTGAGGTCTGTGAGGTCTGTGGTGTTTCTTGTGTTTCTGTTGAAGATGGTATAGGATTTAATATACTATTTAAATCATTTTTTCTATTTACATTAGGACGATTCATATTTTGTTCTGTCATAGTAGCTACTCTTAAATTACTTAAACGATTATCTAATTTATTATTATTTATATGGTCTATTGTTTTATTATCACCATTTATACATCCAGAAAGATAGCGATGTAAATATATAAGTTTGTTATTTGATGGTCTGCACCAAATATATTGATTTGTAGAAATTAACCATGATGGATTTGTAATTATACTATCATTTATTTTTAAATCTAATATTTTAGGGAGACTAGCTTCATCAAATATAAATGAAAATTTTGTATTTGTATTTGTATTTGTATTTGTATTTTCTAAATTGTGTTCATCATATACACCTACAAACATTTCATAATATCTTTTTTTAGTTTCATCTATTTCATTTATTATTTCTACTAATCTATAATTATTATAATATTTACCGTAATGAGGACCAGATAATATTTTATTTCCCTCAAATTCTTGAATAATACGTATTTCATCTTGTTTATAAAATTTTGGTGGACTATTCATTTTTATAAATTTTTTATTTGAAGTATTTGTTAGTATATTATTTAATGGTTTATTACTTTGTGATATAATATTAATTTTAATCTTTGTTTTAATATTTTCAATTCTATAATCATATTCATCATCACTTCTAATTGTATATCTAAATTTAGTATCATTAAGTTTATCACATAAATAATTTATAATATTTATATTATAATTATTATTTTTTTGTATATCATTATTTTGTATATTTGCAAATATTTTTTTATTTTTATAAAACCATAGAGGATTATAAATTACATCATCTATTTTAACACAAATAATTTTTAATAAATAATCTTCATTAATTTTAAATTTTATTTTATTATTTGTTTGTATTTCATAATATTTATTACCATTATCATCTGTAATTAAATTATAAGAATTTTGTAATATAATAATTTTATCACCTATTTTTACTTTATCACCTTTTTTACCACTTAAAATATTAATATCAGTCATTTTTATAAAATATATAGTTATTTATAAATAATAATAAAATATTTGAAATTCAATTTTTATAACTTGAAATTTTATTGATTATTTATTAATGTGAAAATAGAAAAAAATATAAAGATTAAAACGCGGATATACTGTTTTGAAAACTGTTTCTAATTTGAATATGCGAGGCCTCCCATTCCACTCATAATACGGAGGACGTTGTAGTTAACGGCATAGATGTTAAGGTTCATAGCAGCAGTTTGTACGGAACTATTATAACCTAATTGGAGGACAGCATTATCAATACGAGAAAAGTTGCAAGTTCCACTGGGTTGATGTTCTTCAGGAGAGAGAGCAAAGGAGTAAGAATAAATATATTGAAGACGATTATCATTAGCATCAAGATCTCCTGTTACACGAGGAACACGGGTATGGTGTTCATAGTTTTGAACCTTACGGAAATAATCAGCATTGCGAACCGAGAAACGATCATGACCATTAAGTTGAAGAAGAGCAGTAGTAAAGGTATCAATAGAAGCAGAAGCACTTCCAGAATAATTGAACCATCTATTACCACCATATCCAGTTGTTGTATTAGCAACAACAGTATGAGCCCAGATTAATTCTTTAACAGGGTGATTAAAGTTAAGAGTAACATTTTTAGAAGTTTCAGTTGATGCACGCGATTCGGAACCAGTAAATTGAACTTGTTCGATTAAATATTCGTGGCTGACTTGGGCGAAACGACGACGTTCATCAGTATCAAGATAAACATAATCAACATAAAGTTTACAACTAAGACCAGAAGTTACATCTGGATCATCAACATTTGTTAAATCAGCAGCTGAGCGAAGTTCAAGATTAAGTTTAACTTCATGGTATTGAAGAGCAATCAGAGGAAGGGCAAGACCAGGATTACGATTAAACCAAAATTGAAGAGGAATATAAAAACGTGGTGTAGCAGTAACACAAGCTATAGCACCTGTTTGTAAAGTAGCACTTGATGATTTATTTCCAACCATATTATCATAACCAGCACGTTTACCTTCAGGAACAGTAAGTTCAGTCCAGATATTCATCCAATCACCATATTGACGATCAATGAGTTGACCACCGATTTCAATTTCAGCCTGTTTAACAAGGGCATTACCAATACCATAAGTGAAAGTAGTGCTAGTTCCACCCATAGCAGGTGTAACAACTTCAAGATACATCTGTTGGATTAAATCACCATTACGAGAGATGGTAGCAGTGACACGTTTGCCAAAATCAGCCTGACCGTTGAAGGTCTGTTCAATAGACTCAACGGCGAAGTTAGTGTGACGACGGTAAACAACCTTGAAAAAGGTAATTTGAGGGTTGCCAGTCAGGTAAATATCCTGGGCACCATAAGCGACAAGTTGCATAAGACCTCCTCCCATTTTAGTTTATATAAATAATAATAATAAATAGTTATAAAAAGTTGTTAAAAATTTATAGTGATTATTATTATTAATAAATATTATTTTTCTTGAAAAATAAAACAAAAAAAATATACATTATTTTTTTTATCATTTAAAAAAATTAAAAATACATTTAAAAAAAATATTTTTTTTAATAAAACTATCTATAATTTTAAATTTTTAAAATTTAATAAATAAAACCTTGAAAATATAAATACTTGAAAATATAAATACTTGAAAATAAAACCTTGAAAATATAATACTTGAAAATATAATACTTGAAAATATAATACTTGAAAATATAAAAAATAATTTTAAATACTTTAAAATATAATACTTGAAAAAATAAAAAAATTATAAATTATCTTAAATTTCACAAAAAAATATAAATTTTAACACGCATATACACTGTTTCCAAAACTGTCTCTAATTTGAATATGCGAGGCCTCCCATACCACTCATAATACGAAGGACGTTGTAGTTGACGGCATAGATGTTAAGACTCATAGCAATGTTAGTAAAACCAGAATAGGAGAGTTGAAGAACAGCGTTATCAATACGAGAAAAGTTGCAAGTTCCGCTGGGTTGATGCTCTTCAGGGGAAAGGGCAAAGGAGTAAGAGTATATGTATTGACGGCGATTAACTCTGGTGTCAGTAGAAACAACATTTAAGTCATCACCAACACGGGGAACACGAGTATGGTGTTCGTAGTTCTGAACCTTGCGGAAATAATCAGATTGGCGAACAGAGAAACGATCATGACCGTTAAGTTGAAGAAGAGCAGTAGTAAAGGAATCAGTTCCTGTAGCGTTAGCACCGGAATAGTTAAACCATTTGCAGCTTGTAGCAGCTACACCTGTAGTTGCATGGTCAGTTGAAACGTGAGCCCAGACTAACTCTTTAACAGGGTGGTTAAAGTTAAGGGTAACATTCTTACTTGAAATAGCAGCACCAATAGATTCAGCGCCAGTAAATTGAACTTGTTCGATTAAATATTCGTGAGATACTTGGGCGAAACGACGACGTTCATCAGTATCAAGGTAAACATAATCAACATAAAGTTTGCAGCCAAGAGAACCAATGGTAGGTAATGTTCCAGAAACATTTAAGAGATCAGCAGAAGGGCGGATTTCAAGATTAAGTTTAACTTCATGGTATTGAAGAGCAATAAGAGGAAGGGCAAGACCAGGGTTGCGGTTAAACCAGAATTGAAGAGGAACATAAAGACGTGTTTTATTTCCTGTAGCAACAAAAGCAACACCACCGAGTTGTTGTGCACCGGCAGTACTTGCAGTTAATTTGTTTCCAACCATATCATCATAACCAGCACGTTTACCTTCAGGGACAGTAAGTTCAGTCCAGATATTCATCCAATCACCATATTGACGGTCAATGAGTTGACCACCAATTTCGATTTCAGCCTGTTTAACAAGGGCATTACCAACACCATAAGTCCAAACATTGGAAGTGGAACCAGCAGTAGCAGTAACTAAAGGTAATTCAACCTCTAAATACATCTGTTGGATTAAATCACCATTACGAGAAATAGTAGCGGTGACACGTTTACCAAAATCAGCCTGACCGTTAAAAGTCTGTTCAATAGACTCAACGGCGAAGTTGGTATGACGACGGTAAACAACCTTGAAAAAGGTAATTTGAGGGTTGCCAGTCAGGTAAATATCCTGGGCACCATAAGCGACAAGTTGCATAAGACCTCCTCCCATTTTAGTTTATATAAATAATAA
>Ga0114969_10002584_pt1 | contig 14846 bp, 14 predicted proteins | sample M_130807_MF_Meta_FD_87316 | JGI IMG/M metagenome (GOLD analysis project Ga0114969, IMG submission 87316) | Freshwater microbial communities from Lake Montjoie, Canada to study carbon cycling - M_130807_MF_MetaG | ecosystem: Environmental > Aquatic > Freshwater > Lake | place: Lake Montjoie...
CGTGCGTGCTTCGAGGCGTTGCTTCGCAACGCACCTCAGCATGACGAGGGTGGTTGAATACTTACGTGGGTAGCGCGCAGCCTTGTTTTTCGTGAGCCGGTTTCCCGCTCTCGTGATCCTGAGGTGCCCGGCGCGTGAAGCGCCGGGCCTCGAAGGACGTACGATATATGCGCTAACGCGGCGCTAGGACCATCATCATCTGACGGCCTTCGAGCTTGGGATATTGCTCGATCTTCGCGAAGGTGTCGGTTTCCTTTTGAATCCGCGTCAACAGCTCCATGCCGATATTCTGGTGCGCCATTTCGCGGCCACGGAAACGTAATGTCACCTTGACCTTGTCGCCTTCGTCGAAGAACCGCTTCATCGCGCGCATCTTCACGTCGTAATCGTGATCGTCGATGGTCGGGCGCATCTTGATCTCTTTGATCTCGATGACCTTCTGCTTCTTGCGCGCTTCGGCGGCTTTCTTCTGCTGCTCATATTTGTATTTGCCGTAGTCCATCATCTTGACGACGGGCGGCTTGGCGCCGGGCGAGACTTCGACGAGATCGAAGCCTTTTTCTTCCGCCATGGCGAGCGCCTCATCGAGACCGATGGGCCCCATTTTCTCGCCCTCCGCGCCGATCAGCAGAATGACGCGGGATGTAATCTCTTCATTGACGCGCGGACCATCCTTAGACGGCGGCGTCTGTTGGGCAGGTTTTCTGATTATGACTCACTCCCTGAAAAAGGCTCTCCGCGCTTGAGCAGAGAAGGGAGCCGCGACAGGTTTCCAAAGGATTTGCGCGTTTGTCCCCTCCTGGCAATGCGCGTGCGAAGCCGGTTAGCATCGATACGCGTGAACGCTAGGTATACACGAAAGCGGTTGCCGACCCTTATTTCAGGTCCGGCGGCGCCGCTTCCCCATTGAGCATATGAACGACGGCGCTTAACGCAAGGTTTTCTTGCGCGTCGGAGCCCAGTCTTCGTACCGTCAGGGTCTTATTCTCGGCTTCCCGGCGTCCGGCGACCAGCAAATAGGGCACTTTGGCCAGGGAGTGCTCGCGGACCTTGTAGTTGATTTTCTCGTTACGCAGGTCGGTTTCCACCCGTAAGCCCGCCGCCTGGAGCGCCGCGACTGCCTCTTTGGCGTAAGAATCGGCGTCCGAAACGACCGTCGCCACCACCGCCTGCACGGGCGCCAGCCACAGCGGGAATTTACCGGCGTAATGCTCGATGAGCACGCCCAGGAAGCGTTCCATGGAGCCCAGGATCGCGCGGTGCAGCATGACGGGCGGGTGTTTGGCGCCGTCTTCCGCGATGTAAGACGCGCCGAGCCGGTCGGCGGTGTTGAAATCCACCTGCAGAGTTCCGCACTGCCAGTCGCGGCCGATGGAATCGCGCAGAACGAATTCCAGCTTCGGTCCGTAGAACGCGCCTTCGCCGGGGTTGAGCGCGTAATCGAGGCCTGCGGTCTTGGTGGCTTCCTTCAGCGCGCTTTCGGCCTGATCCCAGACGGCATCGCTGCCGATGCGATTGTCGGGCCGGGTCGCGAGCTTCACGCGCACATCCTCAAAACCGAGGTCGCGGTAAATTTCCAGCAGCAGGCGGCAGAAGGCGATGGTCTCATCGGTAATCTGCTCATGCGTGCAGAAGATATGCGCGTCGTCCTGGGTGAAGGCGCGCACGCGCATGATGCCGTGCAAGGCGCCGCTCGGCTCATAACGATGGCAGGAGCCGAACTCGGCCAGACGCAACGGCAGTTCGCGATAGGACTTGGTGCCCTGCTTGAAGATCTGTACATGGCCGGGGCAGTTCATAGGCTTGACGGCCAGGGTCCGCTTTTCGTCTTCGACCTCGGCCACGAACATATGTTCGCGATAGTTTTCCCAGTGCCCGGACAGCTCCCACAGCTTGCGATCGATCAGCAGCGGGGTCTTCACCTCGTCATAGCCGGAACGTCCAAGTTTGCGGCGGACATAGTCTTCCAGCACATGATACAGCGCGAAGCCTTTGGGGTGCCAAAACACCTGGCCTACCGCCTCTTCCTGCATGTGAAAGAGGTTCATTTCCTTGCCGAGCTTACGATGGTCGCGCTTCTCGGCTTCCTCGATGCGCTTGAGATAGGCTTCGAGTTCTTTCTCGTCGCGCCATGCGGTGCCGTAGATGCGCTGAAGCTGCGCGTTCTTCGCATCGCCGCGCCAGTAAGCGCCCGCGATCTTCGTCAGCTTGAAGCCTTGGCCGATCTTCCCGGTGGACGCAAAATGCGGACCGCGGCAGAGGTCGTGCCAGTCGCCGTGATAATAGATCGAGATCGGCTCGCTGGCCGGCAGATCGCGGATCAGCTCGGCCTTATACTTTTCGCCGATCTCCTCGAAATGGCGGATGGCTTCATCGCGCGGCCACACCGCCCGCCGGGTCGGCAGGTCGCGGGCCACGATCTCGCGCATCTTGGCTTCGATCTTGGGCAGATCGTCGGGCGTGAACGGCTCGTCGCGGGCGAAGCCGTAATAGAAGCCGTCTTCGATCGAAGGTCCGATGGTGACCTGCGTGCCGGGAAACAGCTCCTGCACCGCCATCGCGAGCACATGCGCGGTGTCATGCCGGATCAGCTCCAGGGCTTCGGGGTCTTTGCGGGTGATGATGCGGACTTTGGCGTCCTGCTCGATGGGACGGAAAATATCCCATTCCTTGCCATCGACCGTCAGAGCCAGGGCGGCCTTGGCCAGTCCCGGCCCGATGGAAGCGGCAATGTCAGCGCCGGTGACGCCCCGCGTGAACGTCATCACCTTGCCGTCGGGCAAAGTGACATTCACGCTGGCTTCGGACGCGGGGCTGGACACGATAGGCTCCTGATCTGGATGCGGATTAAGGGCGGACAAGACGCCGGACCGGGGCGCGAAAGTCAAGCGATCGGGGCAAAACCGGCTCGATTTAGGCCTTAGCCCCGGCCGTGGCCGGTTCAGTGCCTGCACGCTCGTCCAGCACCTTCCCGTAGAGATGCAGCGTATCCAGGCACATCCGCTCGACCGTGTAATTGGCGGCGATGTGGGCGCGGCCTTTAGCGCCCATGCCTGCCAGCACCTCGGGCGGACGGGAGAGAAGGTCAAGAATCGCATCGGCCAAATCGTGCGCGCTGTTGGGTTTGACGAGCACACCGCTTTCGCCATTCCGCACCGTTTCCCGCGCGCCGCCATGGTCGGTTGCGATGACGGCGCGGCCCATCGCGGCGGCTTCCGGTGCAATGCGGCCAAACGCTTCCGGTTCAAGAGACGCCGATACAACAATGTCTGCCGCCAGATAGGCCGCCGGCATATCGGTGATGTGGTCCGCGACAATGGCCACGTCCTGCAGATCGTGCCGCGCGATGGAATCCATCACCTCGCGCAAATAACCCATGCGTCCCTGCGCATCGCCCGCAATGACCGCACGCAAATTGGGCGGAAGTTTTCCGTGACGCTTCAAATGGTCGAGCGCCCGCAGGAATACGAGTTGCCCCTTCCAGCGGCTTAACCTGCCAGGAAGCAGCACGACGCGATCTGTCTCCTTGGCGCCCCACCATTGGCGGAATTTCTGCACGCGATCCGGCTCGACCACGGCCGGATCGAATTTCCGAAGATCGATCCCGCGCGGAATGATGGTCAGATGCTTGGGCTGAAAGCGATAGGTCGCGAGGATGTGGCTGGCGGTCCATTCGGAATTGGCGATCACCGCATCGCCGCGCACCATGATGGAATTGTACCAGCGCTTCAGACGGCCCTTGCCGTTGTAGATGCCATGATAGGTGGTCACGAACGGGATTTTCGTGCGCCGCGCGGCCATCATGGCGCTCCACGCGGGCGCGCGGGAGCGGGCGTGTACGAGAATGACATTCTGACGCCGGATCACATCCGCCATCGCGGATGCGTTGGAAAGAATCGTGTGCAGCGACTTGCGCGCAACGGGCATGCGGATCATTTCGCCGCCGGAGCTGACCAACTCATATTCCAGCCGCCCGCCTTCGGTCGCGACCAGCGCCCGAAAGCCATTGGCCACCAGCGCGCGCGCAATATCCAATGTGGTGCGTTCCGCGCCGCCGGCGTTCAGCGAAGGCACCACCTGCAGCACCGCAGGGATAGGTTCTGGCGTCTGATCTGTCATGCGCTTACGGTCGGCTGCTGCGTAATTGGTTTCCAAAAATGGCCTTGCAAACCCTTGTTCGCGCGGACGGCGGTACAATCGCTTATTTGCGGCGCGCCGGGAAGCAGCCGCAAATTCTATGGTTAGGCGGCTTCAAATCCGACATGGGCGGCGCCAAGGCCCGCGCGCTGGACGATTGGGCCGCGCGGCGCGGCCAAGCCTATCTGCGGTTTGACTATTTCGGCCACGGCGCCTCGTCCGGGGCTTTTGCGGACGGCACTATTTCCCGCTGGCTGGACGATGCGTTAACCGTGCTCGACCGGCTGTGTGAGGAACCGCAAGTGCTGGTTGGCTCCAGCATGGGCGCCTGGATCGCGCTGCTCGCCGCGCGGGCACGACCGGAAAAGGTGAGCGGGCTGCTGCTGATCGCGCCCGCCGCCGACTTCACTGAGGCGCTGATCTGGGCGCGCATGTCGCCGGAGATGCGCGACGAGGTGATGGAGAAGGGTTTCTGGCTACGGCCGTCCGCCTATGACGATGGTCCGTATCCCATAACGCGCGCGCTGATCGAGGATGGCCGCAAGCATCTGCTGCTGGGCGGGCCGGTCGAGATTGGCGTGCCGGTGCATATTGTCCAAGGCATGCAAGACCCCGACGTCCCCTGGCAGCATGCCATGACGCTGATGGACCGGCTCACCGGTAACCCGGTGCTGACGCTGATCAAAGACGGCGACCACCGCCTGTCCTCCCCCACCGAGCTGACGAAAATCGAGCAGGCCCTTGAAGCACTGCTCACCGAAGTTGGAGGTTGAATGCGCTCAAACGATACCAGGCAATCCTCGTGTCATCACGGAAGCCGCGTTAGCGGCTATCCGGGACCCACCGGGACAGTTGCGCCGTGGGTCCCGGCTCTCGCTCCGCTCGGCCGGGATGACAGGCGGTTGTTGATCGAGCGAAAGCGCAAAACCGCGCTGCGCTTGATTTTGCGCCTCGAAGCGGCGATTCTTGGAACCATGCGACGCGCGCGTTTCCTGCTGCTGCCGGTGGCCTTCTTCGGAGGGGCCGCGCTGGCTTTGGCGACCGAGAACGACAACCCGTTCGGCGGCAGCGACCCGTATCAAACCTGCGTCACGGCGGTGAACGCCAAGCCGGACGACGCCTTCGAGAAGGCGATGACATGGCGCGCGCGCGGCGGTGGGCTTCCGGCGGAACATTGCGCGGCGCTGGCTCTTATCGCGCTGGACGAACCCGGCGAAGCCGCCTCGCGGCTGAACGCGCTGGCGCAGCGGCCCGATGCCGGAACGGCGGCTGAGCGCGCGGACCTTCTGGCGCAATCGGGCAATGCCTGGCTGCTGGCCAACCAGATTGAAAATGCGGAAGCCGCGTTTTCCGCGGCGTTGAAGTTGTCGTCGAAAGACGCCGACCTGTGGACCGACCGCGCCCGCGCCCGCGCGGCGCGCCAGGACTGGGCCAACGCCGAAGCCGATCTCAATACCGCGCTGACCTTTGAACGGCGCAAGCCCGAGATTTTCGTGCTGCGCGCCAGCGCACGGCAGGCGCAACACAACGCGGCAGGCTACAAGGCCGACATCGACGCCGCCCTGGCAATCGATGGAACGTTTCCCGATGCGTTGGTCGAACGCGGCAGCATGAAAATGGACGCCGGCGACAAAAACGGCGCCCGCGCCGATTTTGTGCAAGTGCTAGTGCGTGCGCCGGACAGCCCCGCTGCGGACACGGTTCGCAAACGGATCGAACTGCTGGAAGTGCACGATCCGTAGATGTTCGTGGCGAGAGGGAACCGATCTGATTAGGGCAGCGTAGCGTCGAAGCGGAATTTGCTAGCTTCCAAATAATCTTGCACGGTGTCCACGGCTACCCAACGGCGCTGCAGGTTCTCGGCCGTAGCCCCAGTTGTGTTGCTTCCTGCAAATATATCGAGAACTACATCATCTTTGTCAGTTAGCAGTTTTATAAAGAATGCTGGCAGCGCTGCAGGAAACCGCGCGGGATGTATGGGCAAATTGGCTTCTTTACACCGGACCGTATAAGTATCGTTCGCGGCGTTATTGCCGAATTTCAACATATCTTCCGGGATGACTTCTTCTTCGATCACGTTGCCAGGAATGCTCCCTGAAGCATTCATCTTGTCCCAACTCTTATTTATAACGTGACCGGACGGTCGAGTTGTAGCTTTCACCCCACGGGAGTTTAGGCGCAGCATATCAGCGCTGTATGGTTTTAAAACCTTTGAATTGTTTGCCTTGGGATGAGCGGACTTGGAAAGCCACCAAACATGCTCGACAGAGTCTTTGATTCGAATGCGTCGTACCGTTACCCATTCGGCAGGAACGGGCATTTTTGCTGGATTGTACCAATAACATTCCTGCGCGAGATGAAAGCCAACTTCCTCGACAAGCGAAATTAGGAGTTTGTATTGATACAGAGAGCGGGTGGGCTCTCCGGGGTTCCAACTGCCTCCAATGTTTAGGACAAAGCTTCCATCGTCCCGGAGGACGCGCAGTACCTCTGCCGCAAACGGCTTGAACCATTCAACATAGTCGCTTTTCGATACGTTTCCGTACGCTTTCTTGAAATGGAGCGCGTATGGGGGGGAGGTAACAACCAAGTGGATGCTAGAGCTTGGTATCGCCTTGAGCAGTTCAAGCGAATCGCCGACAAATGCTGCGCCGTATCCAGTCTCGTAGAATGGTGTCCTTCCCGGTATCAGAAATGGGGGGCTTTCCCTCGTTAGAGGAAGGCTAGGTTGCATCTTCGAAAGTGTCGGTATTCTCATAAGGGATTATGCCTAATTCAAATCGTCTCAAGCAATCCCAATCCGGCGCCCGACCCAGGCCGCTCAAGCAAGAAAACCTTGAACAAAAAGGTTCACATTGTCAACCGAATTTCTCGCCAAACGATTGGGTGACAAAGGCTGAAGCTGCAAGGCTACGAGGCGTAACGCGGCAAGCAATTTCAAAACTTACCGCTAAAGGAAAATTCAGCACCTTAGAAATAGGTGGGACGACATTTCTTCTCCGAGAGGATGTCGTCGCATATCGGCCAGGTCTTCCTGGAAGGCGGCCGAAGCCATGATTGAACAAGTGCGTGCTCTCGTCGATCAGCTTAGTCCCGAAGAGCGTCGGCAACTGTTTGAAGAATTGAGGGCTACGGTAGAGCTGCATCCTTTCGAAAGGACCATGAATGCGCGGGCCGAGGTAATCCTTGAAGCTCTTGCGAGGGCAAGCGACCTGACCCTGAGAGGAATCCGCGGGATAATCGGTGAGGCCGCCTTTCTTTTGGAAGTCGTTCCCGCGCTTAAAAAGTGGCGCGATGTAACTCCCCCAGGAAACCATGCTTATGACGCATTGTTAGAAGACGATACGTCAAAGGTTAGTGTTCAGTGCAAAATGCAAAGGCGCATACGTGGACAGGCTTGGCTCCGCAAAGGGCTTGCGGTTGTAGAGGTTCAGCGCACACGGACAGGCAACCGAAACGGTCAGGCGACCCGGCCTTACAAATTTGGTGAATTCGACATACTTGCCGTTTGCATGGAGCCATCGTTGGGATCTTGGACGTCTTTTTTGTATATCCCGGAGCGTTGGCTTGTTCGCAGAACGGAGAACAAGAATTTGATTGAAGTTCTTCAGCCTGTCTCTCCACAGCCCGATCAGCTATGGACCGATAACTTTGATGAGGCGGTGCAAAGATTGAGGTCAGCCTCATCGCGCCCGTCTGTCAAGAAGCGAAAAACTTGATCTCGGACAAATAGGACCGTTTCTCCGACCTCGCGGCGCGCAGCTCGCAAATTCGCTCGCAGGGTGTCCGTCTATTTACCCTCTAATCGTAGCCCGATTTTCTGGTTCCTACTTTGTCGGCCGATTTGGCCCCTGGGACAGCATTTGCATTTTGTAGATCGACGCCGCTCCTACCATGTAGAGCGTCTTTCGGTCTGGTCCGCCGAAGGCGAGGTTTTGTGGGTGACGGATGCGGTTTACTTCCGCGCCCCACTGCACCGGGATAACTCCGAGAAGGTCTCCACGCGGGCTGAAAACTTCCACGCCGGAATTGGTCGCGGCATACACACGGCCCTCGCTGTCCACGGCCATGCCATCCGCGCCGTTGTCCTCGGCCCATGACGGGTCGGCATGTCCGGGAATGCGCACGCTCTTGTAGCGGGCGAAATCGCGGCGGTTGGATATCGCACCGTCTGCCGCCACGTCGAAGGCCAGCATGAACGCGCCGTCCTTGTTGTGGACGTACAGCGTTTTTTCATCGGGACTTAAAACCAGCCCGTTCGGATTGGGAATGTCGTCGATGATCCTGGTGACGCTTCCGCCCGGAGGCAGGTAATAAACACCCCCCGGCGTATCCGTGAAGTAGATGCCGCCGCGTTTATCGAGCGCCAAGTCGTTCAGCGAATTGAACGGCTTGCCCTGGTAGTTGTCCACAAACGTCGTCACTTGCTCGCGGGGATACAGCACGCCGACCTTTTCATTTCCTTTCGCGCGCTGCACCGACAGAAGACGTCCCTTAAGGTCCCATCCCATGGCGTTGGTCTGGTTCGAATTCTCGATGAACGTCGTGATGTTGCCGGATAAATCGACTTTGAGGATGCTGTTGGTGCTGCTGACCAGCATGCTGCCGTCAGCCATCGCAACGGGGCCTTCGGTCCGCCCGAGCCCCGCTTTGACGAGCTCGATCTTGGTCCCCGCCCCGACGACGCCAGGGATGGCCGTCGCCGTAAAACTGGCCGGTGGCGGCATAGCTGGCTGACCACCCTGTTGCGCGGACACGCCCGTCGCGTTCAGCGCGTAAGCTGCGACGAGGCACATCAGTCTCAAAGACACGCGGTGATGGAACTGCATGCTGTCTCCCTCGGATGCGGCGACGTGGTGAAATACGCTTAGCGCGCTGTTTGCCAGGGAGCGTACTGTACGTGTGAGCTAGTTTCTACCGATGGACCTGCCCCGCTTAGCAGGCAAGGCGTGCGCCCCTCTTGTCATCCCGGAAGTCGCGTAGCGGCTATCCGGGACCTACGGTGCAAACGGCTCGGTGGGTCCCGGCTCTCGCTCCGCTCGGCCGGGATGACAAATGATGTTTGAGGCCAGCAGAATTCGGACGGTTAAACACCGGCATTCCATTCGCTCAGAACGTCCGGCTCGGTTTCGTTCGGCGTATGGATTTCGGCGCGCATGGTGAATTCATGCGCCGGCATCAACCTCGATAGGGCCCATACCGCCATGGCTCGAACGAGGGGCGATACGTCGGCAAGGCGCGCTTCTGCGGCGGCTGCAAGCGATGGATCGCCGGAGTTGCCGATGGCGATGAGGACGTTGCGGATGAAGCGGTCGCGGCCGATGCGTTTGATGGGCGAGCCGCGGAACATCGCGCGAAAGGCGGCGTCGTCCAGCTCTACGAGTTCTTTCAACAGCGGCGCGGTCAGTTCGGCGCGGGGATGAAACGCGGCCTCGCGTGAGGTTTGTGCGAACTTGTTCCAGGGACAAACGGACAGACAATCGTCGCAGCCATAGATGCGGTTGCCGATGGCCTCGCGGAATTCGCGGGGGATGTGGCCTTTGTGCTCAATGGTCAGGTAGGAAATGCAGCGCCGTGCGTCGATTTGGTAGGGCGCGGGAAAAGCCTGTGTCGGACAAATGTCCAGACAGCGTGAGCACGTGCCGCAGGAATCCTGGGCTGGCGCATCGGGCTGAATGTCCAGCGTCGTGAAAATGCTTCCCAAAAATAGCCACGAACCGTACTCGCGCGACACCAGATTGGTGTGCTTACCCTGCCAGCCCAACCCCGCCGCCGCCGCGAGCGGCTTCTCCATCACCGGCGCGGTATCGACGAAGACTTTCACATCGCCGCCGTAGCGCGCGACGATCCAGCCCGCCAGCCGTTTCAGTTTGCCCTTCACCACATCGTGGTAATCTTTGTTCTGCGCATAGACGGAAACGACGCCACGCTCGCGCTGCTTCAACGCCTCAAGCGGATCGCCGTCCGGGCCGTAATTCACGCCCAGCGCGATGATGCTTTTGGCATCGGGCCACAACGCGCTCGGATCGGCGCGGCGCTCGGCGGTGGTGCGCATCCACGCCATTTCGCCTTCGTGGCCGGCGTCGAGAAATTGCGTAAGACCCTCTGCGGCTCCGTCCGGCCGCTCGGCGCGGGCAAAGCCGATGGCGTCGAAGCCTTCTTCACGGGCGCGGGCGCGGATGACGTTCAGTATGTCCGCGGGTTGCACGCGCGCCTCAGAAATCGAGTTCCGCGTAATGCGACACCGGCGGCTGGCCTGGCACACGGTCGGCGAGCAGCGGACGGAAGGAGGGGCGCGATTTCATCCGCGTGTACCATTCGGTCAGCGCCAGATTTTCCGCCCACGGAACTTCACCGAAATAATCCAGCGCCGAAATATGGGCCGCCAGCGACAGATCGGCCAGCGTCACATCGCGGCAGGCCAGAAACCCGTTGCGTTCGGCCAATGCGCCCAACGGGGGCAGGGCGGCCTTCAGCGCCGCCCGTCCGTTGCGTACGGTTTCCATATTGGGCGGGCGCCGGATCAGACTGCCGGTCTGGGCCTGTGCGCCCTTTTCGAAGACGATGCGCTTGGTCGCTTCCTCGTGGAAATTGTTCATCGTCCAGTCGAACAGCCGAAGGGCCTCGGCCCGCTGAAGCGGATCGTCCGGCAGCAGCGGTCGTTCCGGATGCTCGTTTTCCAGATGGTCGATAATGGCCCAAAGCCCGGTCACCACCGTTCCGTCAAGTTCGCGCAGCACCGGCAAATGCGCCAGCGGGTCTTCAGGGTGAACCGGATCGATAGCAATGCGCTTTTCGCCCAGCATAAGACGCACAAGGCGGGACGTGGGCGACAGGACGAGGTGGATCAAACGGCGCATGCCGCGCAATCTAGTCCATGATCCTGCGCCATCAACCCAAAAGAACTTGCATTCACCGATAAACGCAGGCGTCGAGGCGGTCGCGGATCACCTGGCCGATCCGGGCGGCGATAACCGTGGACTGCCGCGCGACATAGGGTCCGGGCTTGTCGGCGCGGTAACCCTTGGGGTTAGGCAGGATGGTCGCCAGCCGCGCGGCTTCAAGGGCCGACAGCTTGGCGGCCGGTTTCCTGAAGTTCGCCTGGGAAGCGGCTTCGGCGCCGAATCGCTGCGGCCCCCATTCCGCGATATTCAGGTACGTCTCCATGATCCGCCGCTTGGGCCACAGCGCCTCGATCAGCACGGTGAAGTAAGCCTCCACGCCCTTGCGGATGAATGTGCGGTTTTGGGACAGGAACAGGTTCTTCGCCGTCTGCTGGCTGATGGTACTGGCGCCCCTTAAGCGGCCGCCATTGGCATTGTTCGACAGCGCCTTATCGATGGCATCCAGATCGAACCCATAGTGCGAACAGAACTTCCCATCCTCCGACGCGATGACGGCCCGGACCAGATTGGGCGAGATTTCCTCCAGCGGCTTCCAGCTGCGGGTAATGCCGCCTTCGCTGATCCAGGTGGCGATCATCAGCGGCGTCAGCACCGGCGGAACAAAGCGCGCGATCAGGATCAGCAAGACCGGTACGACGACCGTGACGCCGAAAAACAGCAAGACGAGCCTGCGGAACCAGGATGCGCGCTTGCGGCTGCGGGGTAACATTTTCGGCATGGGCGTTACGAATCGGTAGCGTCTCAGCTTAATGCGGCCTCACCGATTTCCTCAATCGGCGGTTTGTACAGTTCCGGAGAGTTGCGTTGTTTCCGATTGCGTCCGTTTTGCCTGCGCTGTCCCGCGTGAAGATTATCGATGTCGGCGCTTCCGACACGGACGAGCCCCCCGCCTATATGCGGCTGATCGGGGCGCTTCCCTATGAGCTTGTCGGCTTCGAGCCCGATGCGGAGGAATGCCGCACGCTGAATGCAAAGAACCGCCGGGGGCATGTCTATCTTGCTCATGCGATCGGCGATGGCAGCAGGCGCACGTTGCACCGCTGCGCCACGCCTGCGTGCTCCTCGCTGTTCGAGCCGGATGAGGCGCTGGCGCAAAACTTCCACAATCTCGCGCCGAAACTGCAAGTCACCGACCGTGTCGAAGTCGAAACACACCGGCTGGACGATATTCCCGAAACGGCGGGCGCGGAGTTCCTGAAGATCGACGTGCAGGGCGGTGAGCTGCTGGTGCTTGAGGGCGCGCGCGACCGCTTGAGCGATATTCTGGTCGTGCATACCGAGGTCGAGTTCCTGCCCCTCTACAAAGGACAACCCTTGTTCGGCGACATCGATGCGTTCCTTCGCCGGCACGGATTTCTGTTCCACACCATGGTTCCCTTCGGGCGCACGTTCCGGCCGTTGGTGGCCAACAATGACGACGGCTGGATGCGGCAGATGATCTGGGCCGATGCCGTCTATGTGCGGGACTTCACGCGCTTCGCCGATTTGGCGCCGGAGGCGCTGCTGAAGATCGCCGCCATCATGCACGAGAACTATCAGTCCTTCGATCTGGCGGCGCTGGCGCTCGGGACACACGACCGGCTGACCGGCAGCAGCTTGCAGCCGGCATACCTCAAGCGTCTCTCGGGGCGCTAGATTACGCTTCGCTAATACCGCGGCGGGCCTGAATTTCTCGCCTGTCCGCCGATTTCAGCGTAGGACTTTCGCAGGCGACTCGGGGACCCACATGAACGATATTTTCAACGCCATTCTGCTGGGCGTGATCGAAGGCCTGACCGAATTTCTTCCCGTGTCATCGACCGCGCATTTGCTGGTCGCGGAACGGGTTCTTGGCCTCAGCAAGGAAGATTGGGAAGCGTTCACGGTCGTGATTCAGCTTGGCGCCGTGCTCTCGGTTGTCGCCGTGTACTGGACGAAATTCTGGGGCGTGCTCATTGGGCTGCCGACCGATCCGAAGGCCCGTCACTTCGCCATCAACGTCATCGTGGCGTTTCTGCCCGCGGCGGTGATCGGGCTGCTGCTCATCAAATTCATCAACGCCTACCTGCTCGATCCCGCGCGGGCCATGCCGGTCATCGCGATTTCGTGGATTGCGGGCGGCGTGCTTATTCTGCTGTTCGAGCACATCGCGCCGCGTCCGCGCTATCAAGGCGACGGTATCCCCGTCGGCAAGGCGCTGCAGATCGGGCTTTGTCAGTGCGTGGCGCTAATCCCCGGCGTTTCGCGATCCGGGGCGACCATCCTGGGCGGCGAATTATTGGGCGTCGAGCGCAAGACGGCAGCCCATTTCACGTTCTATCTGGCGGTGCCCACGATGCTCGGCGCTTCGGTATTGGAACTGTACCAGCACCGCGACGCGCTCTCGTCCGGCAACCTGACCACCATCGCCATCGGCTTTGTGATCTCGTTTGTCGTCGCCTATGTCGTAGTGAAGGCGTTCATCGACTTCGTCGGCCGCTACGGCCTGAAGCCCTTCGGCTGGTACCGCATCGTCGCCGGCGTGATCCTGCTGGCGACCCTGGCCCTCGGCTGAAGTTTACGGGGTCACGGTCTCGAATTGGCCGGTCTTGCGGAAGCGCCACAGATAGGTCGGCAGAATCGCCTCAGCCGCTTCCGGCACGATACCGAGATCGCGCAAGCCGAGCGCGCCGTCCGAAACCACATTGTCGGTTTTGAGCAGCCGCACCTGATCCAGCGTCAGCAGCGGGTTGGGAAGCAGGCCCAGGAAGGCCGCTTGCACCCGCGCCAATGCGAAGGGAAGCGGGATGAGAAGCCTGCGCCGGTTCGTCACTTTCAGCACCAGCTGCATGATTTCTTTGAAGGTCATCACTTCGGGACCGCCCAGCTCATAGGTCTTGCCGGCGGTGGAAGGATCGCTCAGCACGCGCAAAGCGGCGCGGGCGACGTCGCCGACATAGACGGGTTGGAAGCGCGTGCCGCCTCCGCCGATCAGCGGCAACGCCGGCGACAGCCGCGCCAGCCACCCAAAGCGGTTGAAGAAATCGTCCTCTGGCCCAAACACGATCGAGGGGCGGAAGATGGTCGCTGCGGGGAAGGCCTCGTGGACGCTGGCCTCTCCGGCGGCCTTGCTGCGGGCATAGGTGCTTTCGGACTCTGCCGAGGCGCCCAACGCTGAGATGTGCAACAGGCGCTCGTCACCGTGCGTGGCGGCGGCTTTGGCGATCCGTTCGGCCGCCGCGGCATGCAGCGCCTCGAACTTCTGGCTGCCGCTTTGGGACAGGACGCCCACCAGGTTCACGACGGCATCGGCCCCATGAACCGCCGCGTCGACCGCAGCCTGATCCAGGACATTGCATTTGACGATCTGGACCTGCCCAACCCGGCCCATGGGGCGCAGGAAGTTCGCCGTGTTAGGGCGGCGTACGGCCGCCCGCACGCGCCAGCCCTCATTGGCCAGCGCCCGCACGATGTGGCGTCCGAGAAAGCCGGAGCCGCCGAATATGGTGACGAGCTTGGAGGAGGGGATTGCCGACATAGGGACGATCCGAGCCAGAGTGTGATTCCGGCACCTCTGTAGCGGAACCGGCCGCGTTCGGGTAGATGGCCGTTTCGCCATGGTTCTTGGGCATTTGTGACGAAGCCGCGTTGACAGGACGTGGGGACGCCTCCTAAACACCGTCGGCCTGCCCAGATGGCGGAATTGGTAGACGCGCTAGTTTCAGGTACTAGTACTGCAAGGTGTGGAGGTTCGAGTCCTCTTCTGGGCACCAGTTGTTTGCTCGCCGAAGTCCGCTAGAGCTTCAAAAAACCAAGGAAATATGCGAAAAATACTACCGGTCTAAC
>Ga0114969_10002586_pt1 | contig 14842 bp, 12 predicted proteins | sample M_130807_MF_Meta_FD_87316 | JGI IMG/M metagenome (GOLD analysis project Ga0114969, IMG submission 87316) | Freshwater microbial communities from Lake Montjoie, Canada to study carbon cycling - M_130807_MF_MetaG | ecosystem: Environmental > Aquatic > Freshwater > Lake | place: Lake Montjoie...
CAGATTGCCTCGGTCGGCTTTCCCATCACATCTCCGGTGCGCCTGCTGGTTGTGTTGGCGCTGGCGGTGGCGTTCACGCGTTGGACACGAAGCCGTCAGAGCTAGCCAGTAGACGCGCGCCCGAGCCAGGGCACCTTCACACTGTGCCCGGTCTGGCGGCGCATCGAAATCCCTGGCCGTCATCAGCCGCACGTTGCGCATGACACCGCCGCCTTCTTTCGCCACCGCCGGCGAATACTTCCTGATGAAGCCGTCCAGCTGCGCCTGCGGTGTCGCCATCGCCGAGCCTACTTCTTGAGCCGTTTCAGCTCAGCTTCAGACACAATGAACCCGAATCCAGGCCAACCACCGGACGCAGTTGATTTCTCAAATGCGGTCTTTGCTTTGGCCGTATCGCCCTTGATCAGATACCAGTTGCCGAGTCCGAAGTTCAGCGTCGCTGCCTGCACATCGGCCGTGTCGGTCTTCGTGATCAACTTTTCCGGCGTGACTTCGCCGCGGTACATCCGCAGTCGCTTCGTGTAGCCGTACTCCGGATCGGTCTTGAGCGAGTCCGGGCGGCGCGCGAGCATCGCCTTTGCCTCGCCGCCCTTCCCGGCCCGCGACAACGACATCCAGAGCCAGTCGGTTGAGCCTGCGAGCTCACCGGCGTCGGGCGCGCGCGGTTGCGCCCGCTTGAACGCGTCGGCGGCGCCATTGAAATCACCCCGCACGAACTTCACGATGCCGAGGTGATACCAGATGCCGTACACGGTGCTGTCGATCTTGAGGCCTTTCGAAAAATCATCCAGCGCCAGGTCAAGCTCGCGGAGCGAGAGGTGGCGGTGCCCGCGCCATCTATAGAGAAGGGCATTGTTCGGGACGACATCGAGGCCGCGGGTAAACGTCTGAATCGCGCCACGCATATCGCGTATCCCGGCCTGGGCTGTCCCAAGCGCGATGATGAGGTTCACGTCCTTTGGGTTTGCGGCAAGCGCCTTTTGCGCCCGCGCCACCGTGCCGGTGTCCTTCTGGGAGCGGTACTCGACCCCAGCGGGCGACTTGTACTGCACGGTTTGGGCGTTCAGGATCGAGGCGGCAGTGATCAGGCCGACGGCGAGGCTAGCGGGGCAGAGGCGCGTGAACATGGGGAGTCTCCGTGGGTGGCCGGTTCACGCCTGGCGGGTGGCGGCGCTCCTTGAATCTAGGGCATATTCGTCGGGACCGGACGCCAGACTCCAGGAGACCAAAGATGAAAAAGCTGCTAGCCGTTGGCACGATACTGCTCGCGATTTCGACTGCGTCGGCGCAGGGGGGACGTGGCGCACCGCCCGATCCGCGCAATCGCGGCGGTGGGAATTGCGCCGCGAACGCCTACAACTGCATTGACGCGCCAAATCCAATCGCAACGCCGAACACGGTCTGGATGGAAGAGATGACGTGGATGGATGTGCGCGACGCGCTCAAAGCCGGCAAGACGACGGCTATCATCGCCACCGGCGGCATGGAGCCGAACGGTCCCTGGCTCGCGACCGGCAAGCACAACTATGTGCTCACCGCGAACTGTGACGCGATTGCGCGAAAACTCGGCAACGCCCTTTGTGCACCGATCGTGAAGTTTGTGCCCGAAGGCGATTGGGATCCGCCGACCAGTCATATGATGAGCCCGGGCACGATCAGCATGCGCGAGAACACCTTTCGCGCGATTCTCACCGACATCGCGGCCAGCCTGCACAAGCACGGCTTCAAACAGATCTTCCTGATCGGCGACTCAGGTGGCAATCAGGCCGGCCAGCGCGACGTGGCCGATTCGCTCAACAAGGCCTGGGGTGGCGAAACGCTTGTGGCACACATCCAGGAGTACTACACGTACAGCGTGGTCGCCGAGTACATGACGAAGAACGGCATCGTCGATTCGTGCCGTGAAAGCATGCACGACGACCCGATCATTACACTCAACATGTACGCTGCCGACCCGAAGTCCGTGCGCTACGCCGAGCGCGTGAAGGCGGGGATGGCATCGATCCAGGGTGTTTCGATCGCTGATGCGAAGAAGAATGCCGAACTCGCCAAGAAAATCGTTGACTTCCGTGCCGGCTACACCATCGACGCGATGAACAAGGCGATCGCGAACAAGGGCACACTTCCTGCGCCGCAGCGCGGCGGTGGTCGCGCGGGTGCGCCGGCTGGCGGTGCGGCCGCTCCGGCGCAGGCGCCTCCGCAATCACCGGTGTGTTCGTACACCAAGCTCCCGTAATCAGCGGCCGAAGATCATCGAGCGTTCTCTCACTCTCCGAAATTCAGAATGAAACGAATTTTTTCCGCGCTGTTCGCACTCTGCCTGCTTCCAGCCGCCGCGCACGCCACCTGGTCGGTGATCGCGATTGACATGGCCACAGGCCGTATCGTGATCGCGTCCGCCACCTGCGTGGCCAATAACGATCGCTTCCTCATGGGTGTGCAGGCCGTCGTCGTGCCCGGTATCGGCGTGGCGGCTTGCCAGGCCGGTGTTGACGGCACGCATGCCAACCAGATGCTCGTCTTTGAAGAGTTAAAAAAAGGAACAGATCCCAAGCGGATCATCGAGATGCTCTCGGCTGACCCGGCGTATCAGTCGCGGCAGTTCGGCATCCTCGACCTGAAGGGACGCAGCGCCGGTCATTCAGGCCTCACCAACGGCTATGTCTCGCAGGACATCCAGGGCCAGGTGCCGGGCACGCAGATCTATTACTCGATCCAGGGCAACATCCTGCGCCCGGGTGAGGTTGTGCCGAACGCCGTTCGTGCATTTATCGGCACGAATGGCGCGCTCACCGATCGCGTGATGGCAGCGCTCGAAACCGCCGATCGTTTCGGAGGCGACAGTCGCTGCACCTGCCCGGTGCTGCCGGCGGCCGGTCCGCTTCCGGCAATTCCCTGCGAAGGGAAAACGGCACAGATCGCGTACATCCTGATGGCAGAGAAGACGGACAAAGCCGGCGAAGGCGCACTGCGCACCGCCGACACGACGTGGGCACACAACAACGGCAAGTACGCGATGTACATCACGGTGACACAGGCCAATCAGACGGGACCGAACGTCATCAAGCCCGGCGAGAACGAGAATCCCGTGAAGACGCTCCGCATGCGCTACGACGCGTGGCGGAAGATTCAGCCGGCGAGCTTCAAGTGAGAAATCGAACCATGTCGAACCCATCAACGTGCACTCGGTTGGCAACGGCGGCTTTCATCGCGCTCACGGTCATTTCCGGCGATCCAGCGGATACTTCAGCGCAAGGCCGCGGTGGCCGCGGCGGCATTCGCAACATGACGCTGACGTCGCTGGCGTTTCAGGATGGCGGAGCGATTCCGGAAAAGTTCGCGCAGCCGGGCCGCGATGTCTCGCCGGCACTCGCATGGAGTGGCGCGCCGGACTCGACTGTGAGCTTCGCGCTCATCATGCACGATATCGACGCCGTGAGTGGAGATGGAACGGCCGACGTGCTGCACTGGATGGCCTGGGGAATTCCCGGCTCGATGATGTCGCTTCCTGAAGGTCTCCCGCAGGGCCCGACCATCGCGATGTCGGCTCCAGTCCAGGTCGCAGGTGGCCCGGCCGGCGCGGCTGGCGGAGGTGGCGGTCGCGGCGGCGGCGGGGGAGGCGGAATCCGCCAGCTCAGCGTGAGCGGGCCGTACTATCGTGGCCCCGCTGCGCCATCGACAGGCCCGGCACACCACTATGTGTTCGAACTCTACGCCCTCGACGCGAACATCAACGTGCAGGCTGGTATCGCCAGCACAGTGGTGACGCGTGACGCGGTGATGGACGCGATGAAGACCCACATCCGCGGAAAGGCTGTGCTGGTCGGTTTGTACAAACGACCGGCACCGTAGCAGCAGATTCTCGCACGACCTGAGGCGGCGGGTCCGGCAATTCCGGGCCCGCCGCCTGTGCGTACACCCCCGGCGCGCACCATCTTGAACGCATGACGAACCCCATCCGGAACTCATTCGGCTCAGGCGGCCCGCCCCTCGAGACCGTCCGCCGCTTCATGCTGACGATCGTCGGCGCGGCGTTCTTCGTCCTCGTCGTTGCCCCCTGGCTCGCGACCTTCGCCACCGACCTGCTCTGGTTTCGCGAAATAGGGTTCGAGTCGGTCTTCACGAAATCGCTCGTCTGGCGTGCGGGGCTCTTTGCAGGCGGCGGCGCCTTCGCGTTCGTCTTCATCTACGCGAACGTCCGGTACGCCGAGAACCGATCGGGAAGCATTCCCGCGCTGTTCATGAACCGCAACGACGGCGTGCGCGTCGACGTGAGCGCAATCGTGCCGCGCCTTTTTCTGATCGGCGCGGTGCTCGCCGCATTCCTCACCGGCACGATCGTTTCCGCGCAGTGGCTCACCTATCTCACGGCGTTACATGCCGTTGACGTCGGCGCCGTCGATCCTCTCTTTCAGCGGGACATCGGCTTCTATCTCTTCCAGCTTCCGCGCGTCGAGACGGTGCTCAATACGCTCACCCTGCTGACGGTCGTTTCAATGGCCGGCTCGGCGGCGATCCACGCGCTTCGCGGCGAACTCACGTTCTCGCTCAGGCGCACCAGCCTTCCGTCGCGCGCCACACGCCACCTCGGCGTGCTGCTCGCATTCCTCTTCGTGCTCCTGGCCGTACGCCTCTGGATCGTCGGCGCGTCGGCACTGCTCTATTCGGATACCGGGCCACTGCTCGGCGCGAGCTACACTGACGTTCATGCGCGACTGCCGGGCATTCGCCTCAACGCCGCGGTTGGACTCGTCGCCGCCGGGCTCGTGCTCTTTGGCGCGCTCCGTGGCGGCTTCATCCGCTGGTCAGGCATCGCCATTGCATCCTACGCCGCCGTCGGCCTGCTGTTTCGCGGCATCGTACCGTCCGTGTTGCAGAGTTTCAGCGTCCTGCCGAATGAGCTGGTGAAGGAGACCCCGTATCTCGAGTGGCACATCGCGGCCACGCGCCGTGCATGGAACCTCGACAGCGTCGAGACTCGGGACCTTGTCGGCGACACGCAACTCACGATGGCCGACATCAAGGCCAACGCGCCGACAATCGACAATGTGCGCCTCTGGGAGCGTGACCTCCTCAAGCAGACCTTCGGCCAGCTGCAGGAAATCCGCACCTACTACGACTTCGCCTCCGTCAACGACGACCGCTACACGATCGATGGCCGTTACCGACAGGTGCACCTCTCGGCCCGCGAACTGAATCCCGCATCGCTGCCCACGCGCAACTTCATCAATGAACGGCTCACGTTCACGCACGGCATGGGCATCACTATGGCCCCGGTCAACCAGGTTACGGCCGAAGGCCTGCCCGTGCTCTTCATCAAGGACGTTCCGCCCGTTTCGACAACGTCGCTCAAGGTCACGCGCCCGCAGATCTATTACGGCGAGCTCACCGGCAGCTACGTGATTGTCGGAACGAGCCAGAAGGAGTTCGACTATCCCGCCGGCGAGACGAACGTGTACACGAACTACACGGGAACGGGCGGGGTGCCCGTCGGCAGCGCACTGCGCCGCATGTTGTACGCCTGGCAGTTCGGATCAACCGACATGATCCTCTCGTCGTATATCACGTCCGGCGCGCGCATTCTCTACCGCCGAAACGTCGTCGAACGTGCGCGCACGGCGCTGCCGTTTCTCCGGTTTGACGCCGAGCCCTACCTGATCGTGACCGACTCGGGGCAGCTCAAGTGGATCCTCGACGCCTACACGTCGAGCACGGTCTACCCGTACTCGCAGCGCTCGCGCGACGGCACGAACTACATGCGCAACAGCGTGAAGGTCGTGATCGACGCCTATGACGGCTCGGTGGACGCATACCTCGCCGACCCGGGCGACCCGATCATCCGTACATACGCGGCGATTTTCGGTTCGATCTTCAAGCCGATGAGCGCGATGACGGCCGATATCCGGCGGCACACGCGATACCCCGGTGATCTCTTCCGCGTGCAGACGCAGCTCCACGGCACCTACCATATGGTCGCGGCCGACGCGTTCTATCATCGCGAAGACCAGTGGCAGTACCCGGCCGGTGGCCCCGACGGCGACCGCGCGGTCAATCCGTTCATGCGGCACATCATCATGAAGCTGCCGGGCGAGGCCGCGCCCGAGTTCATCTACATGACGCCGTTCACGCCGCGCGGAAAGGACAACCTCGCGGCCTGGATGGTCGCACGAATGGACGGCGAACACTACGGCAAGCTGGTCGTCTACCGGTTCCCGAAACAGACGCTGGTGTATGGGCCAAAGCAGATCGCCAACCGCATCAATCAGGACACCGACATTTCACAGCAGATTACGCTGTGGGACCAGAAAGGCTCGCAGGTCATTCGCGGCGAGCTGCTTGTGATTCCCATCAAGGAATCGCTGATCTACGTGCAGCCGGTATATCTGCGCGCCGAAGGGGGAAACATTCCTGAACTCAAGCGCGTGGTTGTGGCGCACGAGAATCAGGTGGCGATGGCCGAGACGCTGGATGAGGGGCTGGCCATGTTGTTCGGCGGTGCGGCAGCTCGAACGGCCACTACTGCCGCGGCGGGGTCAGCTGCGGTAGTACCGAATGCACCAACCACGGGCACCAACTCCGGGCTGCTCAGTGCGGCACAGCAACACTACGACCGTGCAATGGCCGCGCAGCGCGCCGGCGACTGGGCGGCGTATGGCCGTGAGATTGAGCAACTCGGTGCGGTGCTCAGGCAATTGAAGGCGACAAAGCCGTAGCCCAAAGCGGGTCGCTGGCCGCCGGCGTTGTCCACCAACGTTTGCCGTCACTTGCCGATCGATCGGTCAAACAGGTTGTAGCTCGCGCCTTCCGACTGTATTTCCGCTCGCCGCATACGCCCAACGAACCGCTACGGTTGGGCGGCGTCCGGCTCCCATTCCACGGGATCACCGACGCGCACCGTGCCGCCGGCCAGCACCTGCGCGAACGCGCCGCCGCCCCAATCGGTGCGCATCAAGTCCTGCAGTCCGGGCAGCGCTTCCTCCATGCGCTCACAGGGAGTCGTCTCGCCGCCGATGGTGATGCGCACGGTTGTACCAATGCGCAGCACGCATCCACGAGTGTTTGGAAGCGAGATGCCGGAGAGCATCACGTTGGCGCGCCTCGACCCGGGATCGATGTCGCCGCCGAGCGTGGCCATGTGCGCCTCCCACACTTCGCGCTCAATCAGCGTGACTTGGCGTCGCCGGCTGCGCCCTACGCTCCCCGCGAGCCCCTGATCAACGACGAACTCTACGTGTTGCACGGGGTCCATCGGGCCGCGATGCGCGCGCTTGAGCCAGAGTGCTTCGATTCGTCCGGGCATTCCGGAAAAATATGACCGCGTGGCTATCCTCGCGCCTTCCAGTTGGGCATCCAGTGAAGACAACGGGGCGAGGGCACGTGTTGCCCCCGCCCCGCTTCTTTACGGCCTGATCACCGGCACCAGCTGATCCTTGCCCTTGTCCTTTGCCGCGATGCCCTTCGTCATCCACTCCGGTTCCGGTGCGCCCTTCAACTTCACGTCGAAAAAGGCCTGCATCCGGCTGGCCCAGTCCTTCTGGTTGGCGCGGCCCTGAATGCCATGTGGTTCGCCGTTGTAGTTGAACAGGTACGCTTCCTTATTCTGACGGCGCATGCCGATATACATCTCGATGCCCTGATACCACGGCACCGCGCCGTCCTGGTCGTTGTGCAGAATGAGCAATGGCGTCTTGATGCGATCTACAGAGAAGAGCGGCGAGTTTTCGAGATAGAGCGGCAGTCCTTCCTGCAGTGACTTGCCAATGCGGCTCTGGCCGCTCTCGTACTGCATCGCGCGATTGACGCCGCTCTCCCAGCGAATGCCGCCATAGGCGCTTGTCATGTTGCTCACCGGCGCGCCCGCCTCGGCCGCCGTGAACATATTCGTCTGCGTGATCATGTAGGCAATCTGGTAGCCGCCCCACGAGTGGCCCTGCAGGCCGATCTTCTTCGGGTCCACAAAACCCTTGTCGATCAACGACTGCACGCCTGGCACCACGGACTTGAGCGCGCTCTGCCCCGGGTGCCCCATCTCGTAAAAGATGTCGGGCTCGAACATCAGGTACCCGTTCGACACGTACTGCGTGATGTTCACCGACGTTCCACCATTCGGCGCCACATACGCGTGCAGACCGTCCGAGAGATCTTCGTAGAAGTACGTGACCATCGGATACTTTTTCTTCGGATCGAAGTTCTCCGGCTTGAACAGAATGCCCTGACGCGGCACACCGTCCGCACTGTTCCACTTCACAAGTTCAGCCGAGCCCCAGTTGTACTCCTTCTGGAATGCATTCGCGTCGGTGATCCGCGTCTTCGCACCCGGAATGCTCGAGCCCACCCAGAGATTCGGAAAATCCTTGAAGGTGCTCTTGGTGAGCATGTACAAATCGGCCTTCTCGGCCTTTACTGGATTGCCGTACCGCAGCGGGTCCATCGTCACCTTGTCCGGTGCGTGACGACCGTTGAACGTGGTGCGATAGAAACCGCTCTCCTTCGTCGTCTCGCTGAACGCGCTCAGCCACGTCGGCTTGCTCGTATCCAGATACCGCTCTTCGGCGTCGCGATCGAGTGCGATGGCGCGGAGCGTGATATTCTCGCGGCGGCCCACGGAGTCCGTGAGCACGACCGCCGGCTTGGCGCCGTTCGGCTCAAACTCCCAGATGTCGAAGCGGTCGTTGATGAGCACCGACTTGTCGTCCTTCGTCCACCCCGCGAGGCCCCATGCGGCTGGCTCATTCGGCGTGCTCCACGTTTCCTGATCGAAGTGCACGCTCTTCATCGCGCCGTTCAGGTCCACCGTCTTGCCCGTTGCGATGTTGTACGAGTACCAGTGCTTCGCGTCGTACCAGGTGATGTACTTCGCGCCAGTCGAGAGCTGTGCCTGGCCGCTGATCTTCTTGGCGAGCTCCTTCCGCGTGCCCGTGGCCGGATCCACCACGTACACGTCGTTGCCACCGTCACCCCACGAGCGCTCGAGTTCGTAGGCGACGCCGGTGGACTGCAGCCCAACCTTTGCGTCGTCCGAAAGCTGTACGCTCGGGAAGTTCTCATCCGTGAGGCGCGTGAACTTTTTTGTCGTGAGGTTCACGATGCCCTGGAAACTCCGATTCAACGCCTGGCCAACCTGCAGCAACTGCGTAGGCTGGATCTGTGCGTCTTTAAAGTGCCAGAGATCGAACTTCGCTTTTCCAACGAGCGAATCGGTTGGTGCCACTTCTTCCCGTGGCGGCGCAATCGTCACCGTGACGGCGTTCCCGGCGCGCGTGAATGCGAGCGGGCCCGCTTCCACGACATGAAAATACGAAGGCAGTGCGGCGGCTGTGACCACCTGCGTTGCCGTGCCCGCCTTGACCGTGCCGACGTACACCGCAGCCTTCGCATCGCGCTTGCCGAACTCATCCTTGTCGGATGTGAACGCAAACTGCTGCTGCGTGCGGTCGAACGTAAATGCGCGGTAGTTGCCGGGACCCGTCATCACGGTGCGCGTCACGCCGGTGCCGAGGTCGCGGAGATAAATGCCGTCCTTGGTCGAATCGCGCGACGTCACCGTGTAGGCGAGCACATGGGCGCTATCGTCGAATGCGTACTGCGTAACATCGGCAAGCCGTTCTTCGGCACCGGTGTCGAGGTTGCGTAGCACGAGCGGCGTGCCAAAGGTGCGCCGCGGTCCGTTGCCCCCGGCAGCCGCGTCACCAGCAGCGCCGCCAGCGGCAGCACCGCGACCACCACGTCCGCCGCGTCCGCCAGCCGCGCCAGCACCGGCGGCGTTTGCGGCCGAATCGCCCATCGAATAGGCGAGCCACTTGCTGCTCGCGTCCGGCAACCGGAATGACCGCGCGCCTTTAATCGTTTCAATGTTGCCGTCCGCAGTCCGAATCACGCGAAGCATGTTCGTCGTCGGACCCGGCGGCGCGTTCGGCGTGATCGTGCCGCGCCCGCGCAGCGCCTTCTCCACGCTGTCCACTTCGGCTTTGGTCGGCTGATTCACCAGTACGAAAGCAAACTTGCCATCCGTCGTGAACGGTCCGAGGCCATTGGGTCCGGCGGGGCCGCCTCGGCCGCCGCGTCCACCACCACCGCCGGCCGGCGGCGCGCCGCCGGCTCCGCCGCGGCCACGTTCCGAACCCGGAATGTTGTTTTCGCGGTTGGTGTACCCAGTGCTCGTCCGGTATTCCGACGAACCCGACGTCGAGCGCACGATGAACTCACCGTCGCCAAGGCGCGGGTTCAGCGTATACGCTGCCCACTTTCCGTCGGGCGACAGCGCCGGACTGGCGATGGTCTGCCACCGATCCCAGTCAGCCTGAGTGAGCGGCTTCTTTGCCTGAGCCTGTGCGGCCAGCGGCAGTGTCGCGGCCAGAACGAGGAACGCGACGCGCGTGCGGGAGGCGAATTGCATGGTGGAGAGCCCGGCTGGGGGTGGGAATTGCTCACCTATAGTACGGAAGCCCCGCCGAGGGCGCTGGACTCCCGCCGCCCTGGGTCAGTCGATCTTCTTTTCCCCCGACCCGTACACGAGGTAGAACGCCGCGCCGATCACCGATATCACGGCCGTCAGCACGAACGGAGCCGTGAACGAACCCGTCTTGTCGATCAGCCAGCCCGTGATGGCCACACCGAGCACGCCCGGAACCGTGCCGCCCGTGTTCGAGATGCCCCAGATCACATCGGCGTACCGCGGCGCAATGTCGAACCCGTTCGGCGCAAAGCCCGAGAGGCAGAGCGAGATGGAACCACCGGCACCACACATCAACAGCACGCCGATCGTGGGCGATGTCGCGAGGGGAAGCGCGAGCAGGAACGCCGAGCAAGCGAGCAGCGCCGTCACCTGCGTCAGCTTGCGCACGAAAGTGACGGAACGTCCCCGGCGAATCATGCGGTCCGCGAAGTACGCAGTGACATTCGCTCCTACGAAGTAGGAGAGCCATGGCGCTGCCGACATCAGTCCCGCGTCAGTAAGCGAAACGCCGAACGTCGTCTTGAAGTAGGTCGGCAGCCAGGCCAGTAGCACGTACAGCGACCAGTTGCTGCAGAAGTGCGCGACGAGCACGGCCCACACTGCCGGCAGGGCGAAAAGCCGAGCCCATGGAATCGCGCGGTGCTCAGGTGCCGCTTCAGTGTCCGCGCTGCGTCCGCTGCCCACGCCCCAGAACCACCACGCCGCCCAGACGATGCCAATCGCGCCAAAGGCGTAGAACGGCATCGGCCAGCCATACGACCGGATCAGCCATCCGGTGATCGGCAGCGAAACCATCGTCCCGATCGAGAGACCGCTGGTGAACAGTGCGACGGCCTGCGACCGGTGTGCGGCCGGTACCCAGCGGCCCACCACGTTGATCGATGCTGGGAAGACTGCCGCCTCACCCGCGCCGAGCGCGATGCGCGCAATGATCAGCGCCGGAAGTGAAATGAGCGCGGCCGGCGGCGTGAGCATTGTGAATGCCGACCACCAAAGCACGGCGAGCCCGAGCACAATCTTGCCACCGAAGCGATTCGCCAGCGCACCGCTCGCTGCCATCATCGCGAGGTAGCCGACGAAAAATGACGAGAGTACGTAGCCCTTGACCGTCTCGGTCCAGCCGAACTGCTCCTTCATCTGGATCGCCGCGACGGAAATGTTCGTGCGGTCGAGATACGAGATGAACACGGCGGCGGTGCAGAGCAGCACCACGGTGTACCAATGGTGCCACGGGGGCAAGCGGCGTTGGGAGGTCATGGGATTCGGTTCGCGTCAATTTTCCAGAGCTGGCCAATCTTGTGGTCGCCCACCCAGACGGCGCCAGCTCCCCAGTGAATTGCGTCGGCACCATCGCCGCCCACGTACTGGTGCGTCACGCGGTTCGTGCGCGGATCATGCGCGGCGGAGCCATGGCAGCGGTTACGACATCCAGGACATGACGCCGTCCGGATGGATGGTCCATCCGAGGAAGCCGGCGAGTCCGAAGATTACGCCGACGGCGAGAAACATCGCCGCGAGTCCGAGAAGCCAGCGCTTCTGCGTCAACGCAGTCACGCCAAGCAACGCGATGGCCACCGAGAACGCCGCGTCAGAAAGGTCGAACTGATCGTCATGCAAGTTCAGGTCGTCGTAGCTCTTCTGGTAGCCTTCGGCCTCGGCCTTGATCACCGCCTTTTCTTTTTCGTACCTCACGGCCTGTTCGCGGTACTGCTCGATCTTCTTGTCGAGCTCGGGATTCGCCCGGCCGCCGGTGGTGGCCTTGAGCGCGGTGAGCTGGTCATACGTCGCCTCGGCGATGTTCTGCTTCGTGCCCTTGGCTTGGTAGTACGACCAGGTGTCCACGGTTTTTGCCTGCGCTTGCGCCATCGCCTGGCCGACGTTGCCATCCTTGATGTTCCCGAGCGCCATGCAGGTCGCGGCGAGCGCGACAAGTACGGCTACGATCGAGTTGAGGCGCGACTCCCGCGCATGCTCGACTGCCTGTGTCACCGTTTCATCAAGGTCGCCCACTAACCCTTTCTCCAGTTCCGCCGTGTGAGAAATAGCAACACGACGCCGACCACCGCCACGCCGATGCTCGCACCAATCCAGCGCGCCCCGGACTCCGGCGAGTTGATGCTGCCGCCGAACAGGTCAATGCCGAGCGGCGCGACGCCGTTGCGCGCCGACCGCGCGAGCACCGCAAGCCCAAGTCCAACGATCAGCATGAACCATCCAACAAGCCGGAAGAATGGCTTCATGCGGGCACCCGGCTCTTCAGCAGCTTCACGAGCACCGTGTATTCCGGATCGACCATCTGAATGATCGGGGCCTTCGAGTTCTGCGACACGAACTGGTAGGCGTCCATCTCAGACATTTTCGCCCGCTCGCGCACCCAGTTCACCATCGCCTTGAACGCCACCCGCGCGGCATCCTCGAGCGGACGCCCATAGCCCACGAACATTATTTCGTCGGCATTCTCGATTCGCGGCACCGGCGTCGCCTTTTTCTTGATGAGCTCGACGTACACCTCGACGTGCATCGCGCCTTCAATCGCGGCCCCCATGATCTCGCCCTCACCCATCGCGTAATGCCCGTCGCCGAACGACAACATCGCGCCGGGCACATTCACGCCAAGGAACACGGTATTGCCCGCGCGCACTTCCCAGCAATCCATGTTCCCGCCGAACGGGCCAGGCACAATCGTCGAGCGCGCTTCACTCATTGACGGCGCAACCCCGAGGCAGCCGAGGAACGGCGCCAGCGGAACCTCCCACGAGTGCTTCCCGTCGCGCGTCGTCGTGCGCGCAACATTCCGCTTCGCGTCCACGTCGTAGCGCCACGACATCTCCGGGAAATCCGCGCCGAGCATTGCCGTGCGATCGGTACCAACCAGCGTGCCGAACCCCGGACCGAACGACGACACCCCGTACGCGCGTGCCGGCTCGAGCTTCAGGATGTGAACCGCCACGGTATCGCCCGGTTCGGCGCCTTCTATATGGAAGGGCCCAGTTTGCGGATTGTCGTGGCCTGGCGTCATCACCTTCGAGGGCAAATCCGCCGCCGTCTTCACGGCGCCATCAAAGCAGTCTTCGGTCCACGACACGATCCGCGTGCCCGGCGTGATACGCTGCTTGGCCGCGGCGCCGCCGAAGGTGTAGACCAGATCCTCGTGTTTTGGAATCCAGTTGAGTACCGGCGCGTTCTGCGGAACGCTCATCAGCGCCGCCGGCTGCGCGCCCGCGGTACCAGGTGTGCCGGAAATGGGCGCGGCCGCGTCCGCTGCCGCAGCTGGACGTCCATCGCACGCCGCGAGCAGGCCCATCACGCCCAGCGGTGCTGAGGCGACGAACTGTCGGCGGGAATTCATTTACGCTCTCCAGTCGGATGCAATCGCGAAGTATGGCAGCCGTCCGCGCACGCGGCGAATCTGCTGATCGAGATCGATGAGGTAAGCTCCCCTAGCAGGTTGACGAGGTAAGCTGGACTTTCGGTGGCGCTGACGTTGGTCCCATAAGCAGACGTTCCAAACTAGAAAGTCGCCGTTGTTTCGGGTCCGTGTACCTGGCCGGACATCGCGAATTCGTTCGGGGTCAGGTGGCCGAGCGAACTATGAGGACGGTGCAGCTGCCACCCGTCAAGACGACATCTCAGATGACCGACCCCTCGCGCTGGATGGCAACCCAAGCAGCTATTTTCTTGCCTACTCTGATTGGCAGGACCCGCCAGTACATGATGAAAGGTGTTTTGTCTTTCTTGTAGTTGATCGCCTTGCCCTCAAATTTCCTGCCCGACTTCAGTGCATTAATAAGCCTAGCAATCACTTTAGGATCTGTTGCAGGGCCTTGAAGAATCCGCGGTGTTTTGCCGATGACCGCGGACGGATTGTAACCCGTGAGTTTCTTGAAAGCCTTGTTGGCGTAGATGATCTTGCCTTCCGCCGATGCTTCCGTAATCAGCACTGAGTCAAAGCTGTTCTCCGCTAAGACCTGAAGCAATGCTGATCCACCAGGCACTTTATTTATGCGCCGTTCCAATGAGTTTGCCCCATCCGGTATAAGAGGTTCGATCAGGTTCTAAAACAATAAGCCATAACTTTGTTCTCCGCGTGCTACGGCCGGCAGTTGGCGGCGGCGACCCGCGCCCGGACATCGGCGGCATCGCGCGGGCGGGAGGCGGCATCGGGCGCGCGGAAGGTGATCACGTACGCTCCGTCGGGCATCGCGTCGCGTCGCACGCGGCTGTAGCCCACCGCGCCGAGCTCACAGACGAGCAGCCGTGGCGGGGTGCCATGCCGGTCAGTTGGGGCATCCTGATCGAGGATCGCTAACCGACCGCCCTCGCGGAACGCCGGCGCGAGTCGGTACAGCAGGGCGTACGGGTCGCTGATCTCGTGATACATGTGAA
>Ga0114969_10002587_pt1 | contig 14841 bp, 10 predicted proteins | sample M_130807_MF_Meta_FD_87316 | JGI IMG/M metagenome (GOLD analysis project Ga0114969, IMG submission 87316) | Freshwater microbial communities from Lake Montjoie, Canada to study carbon cycling - M_130807_MF_MetaG | ecosystem: Environmental > Aquatic > Freshwater > Lake | place: Lake Montjoie...
CCGAGTCGGTGTCCGAAGGCCATCCGGACAAGGTCGCCGACCAGATTTCAGACGCGGTTCTGGACGCCATCCTCAAGGAAGATCCCGCGGGCCGCGTGGCCTGCGAGACGCTGGTCAAGACCGGCTGCGCAATCGTCGCCGGCGAAATCACGACCACCGCTTGGATCGACCTCGAGAAGCTGGTGCGCAAGACCATTCTCGACATTGGCTACAACAGCTCGGAAATGGGCTTCGACGGCGCCAGCTGCGCGGTGATCAACATCATCGGCGCGCAGTCCCCCGACATCGCCATGGGCGTGGACCGCAAGTCCAAGCGCAAGCAGGGTGCGGGCGACCAGGGCCTGATGTTCGGCTACGCCACCAACGAGACCGACGTGCTGATGCCCGCCCCGATCACGCTGGCCCATCGCCTCGTCAAGCGCCAGGCCGACGTACGCAAGAAGGGCAAGCTCAAGTGGCTGCGCCCGGATGCCAAGAGCCAGGTCACGCTGCGCTACGAAAACGACAAGCCGGTCGGTATCGAGGCTGTGGTGCTGTCGACTCAGCATAGCGACGACATCTCCACCTCGAAGCTGCGCGAGGCGGTGATGGAAGAAATCATCCTGCCAGTGCTGCCGAAGCGCTGGATCAACCGTCAGACCCAGTTCCACATCAACCCCACCGGCCGCTTTGTGGTCGGCGGGCCGGTCGGCGACTGCGGCCTGACGGGCCGCAAGATCATCGTCGACACCTACGGCGGCTATGCACGCCACGGCGGCGGCGCGTTCTCGGGCAAGGACCCTTCCAAGGTGGACCGTTCGGCGGCCTATGCCGCGCGCTACGTGGCCAAGAACATCGTCGCTGCCGGCCTGGCCGCGCGCTGCGAAGTGCAGGTGTCCTATGCCATCGGCGTGGCGGAGCCGACCTCCATCATGGTCGAGACCTTCGGCACCAGCACGCTGGGTCGCGAGGACATGACGGCGCTGGTGCGCCGCCACTTCGACCTGACCCCTTACGGCCTGCGCGAGATGCTCGACCTGGCCCGTCCGATCTACCAGCAGACCGCTGCCTACGGCCACTTCGGCCGCAAGGAAGAGGCTTTCAGCTGGGAGCGCACGGACAAGGCCGAGGCGCTGGCCGCCGACGCACGCCGCAAGTCGCGCAAGCGTGCCTCCCGCGGGTAATATCCCGTCGCGAGAGTTTGAGTTAGAAGCCGCATTCGCGGCAGGCCGGCACCCGAGGGGCGCTGCGACAGGGGGGCGGAGACACCGCCCGCCCTGCCAGGCTCGGGACCGCCGGCGATAAGCCAACTGCGCTCATCACCAACTGGAGTTGGAACCATGACTGCTGTTGCCAAGACCATTGCACTGACCAACGACTTCCACGTGGCCGACATGTCCCTCGCGGACTGGGGCCGCAAGGAAATCGCCATTGCCGAGACCGAGATGCCGGGCCTGATGGCCATCCGCGAGGAATTTGTCGCGCTGCAGCCGCTGCGCGGCGCACGCATCACCGGCTCGCTGCACATGACGATCCAGACCGCGGTACTGATCGAGACGCTGCAGGCGCTCGGTGCCAAGGTCCGCTGGGCCTCGTGCAACATCTTCTCGACCCAGGACCATGCGGCAGCGGCGATCGCTGCGCGCGGCACGCCGGTGTTCGCCTACAAGGGCGAGTCGCTGAAGGAATACTGGGACTACACCCACCGCATCTTCGAGTGGCCGGACAACCAGCACGCGAACATGATCCTCGACGACGGCGGCGACGCCACGCTGCTCCTCCACCTGGGCACGCGCGCCGAGACCGACCTGAGCGTGCTGAACAACCCCGGCAGCGAAGAGGAAGAAGTGCTGTTCGCCAGCATCAAGGCGCAGCTGAAGAAAGACCCGCACTGGTATTCAGTGCGCCTGAAGTCGGTGAAGGGCGTATCGGAAGAAACCACGACGGGCGTGAAGCGTCTGTACCAGATGGCGAAGGACGGCCTGCTGGCCTTCCCGGCCATCAACGTGAACGACTCGGTCACCAAGAGCAAGTTCGACAACCTGTACGGCTGCCGCGAGTCACTGGTGGACGGCATCAAGCGCGCCACCGACGTGATGGTTGCCGGAAAGGTGGCTGTGGTCGCGGGCTATGGCGATGTCGGCAAGGGTTCGGCGCAGGCGCTGCGTGCGCTCTCGGCGCAGGTGTGGGTCACGGAAATCGACCCGATCTGCGCGCTGCAGGCGGCCATGGAAGGCTATCGCGTCGTGACCATGGACTACGCGGCCGACAAGGCCGACATCTTCGTCACCGCCACCGGCAACCTGCATGTGCTCACGCATGAGCACATGAAGAAGATGAAGGACCAGGCGATCGTCTGCAACATCGGGCACTTCGACAACGAGATCGATTGCGCGTCGCTGAAGCAGTACAAGTGGGAAAACATCAAGCCGCAGGTCGACCACATCATCTTCCCCGACGGCAAGCGCATCATCCTGCTGGCCGAAGGGCGCCTGGTGAATCTCGGCTGCGGCACGGGCCACCCGAGCTACGTGATGAGCTCGTCGTTCGCCAACCAGACGCTGGCGCAGATCGAACTGTTCGCGAACAGCGCCCAGTACCCGATCGGCGTGCATGTGCTGCCCAAGCATCTGGACGAGAAGGTTGCGCTCCTGCAGCTGAAGAAGCTCAATGCGCAGCTCACCCGGCTCAGTGATGCCCAGGCCGCGTATATCGGCGTGCATCGCGAGGGGCCTTTCAAGCCGGACCACTATCGTTATTGATTACCGGGATTTTTCCGGCTCGGGTCGCATCTGCACTGCATCGACTGGACGATGCAGTGTGGATGCGACAATAACGTTTGACATCTGCCGCACTGATCTACAGAACTGTGCGGCGCGTAATCCGCGGGTATGAAGCAGTTCACTGGCGGGCCGAGGCAGCCTTGCTACGATACCGCACATGAGTGATGCGCTCCGCCTGATCCAGTTCTCCGATCCCCATCTGTTCACAGACCCGGAGGGCCGCATCAAGGGCGTTTGCAGCCACGAGTCGCTGCGTGCCGTTCTGGCACACGCGCGCGCCCGGCACTGGAATGCAGATGCTCTGCTGCTGACCGGCGATCTGGTGCACGACGAGCCCGGCGGCTATGTACACGTACGCGAACTATTCGGCGCACTCGGCAAGACTGTTTACTGCCTGCCCGGCAACCATGACGACCTGCCGGCGTATACCGCTGCCCTCTCCGGCGCGCCGTTCCAGCTCGGCGGCCATATCGATTTTCCCCACTGGCGCGTGGTGATGCTCGACAGCGTCGTACCGGGCCAGGTACACGGCAGCCTTTCCGCTGCGGAACTGCAGCGACTGGAGCAGTGCCTGAGCGATGCCGGCGACCGCCACGTGCTGGTCGCCCTGCATCATCACCCCGTGGCGCTGGCCAGCCGCTGGCTGGACGAAGTCCGGCTGCAGAATTCCGCCGAGCTTTTCGCGGTCACGGACCGCCATCCCAATGTGCGCGGCATCTGCTGGGGCCATGTGCACCAGCAGTTCGACGTGCGCCGGAAGGGCGTGCGGCTGATGGCCGTGCCTTCCACCTGCGCGCAGTTCCTCCCCTCCTCCGAAGACTTCGCCGTGGATACGGCAGCACCGGGCTACCGGCGCATGACGCTGCACGCCGACGGCAGCATCGACAGCGAAGTCGTGCGCGTCGACGCCGCTGCGCTTCAGGCCGCCGCGTCGGGCTGACGCCCGCCGCAGGCGCGCATCGATTCAGCGCGTGTCGATCATGGGTGCGAGCGCTTCGAGGCGCTCAGTCGGATCATCGATCTCGAGCAGGCGCTGCTGCTCGGCCTGACTGATCGGCAGCAACTCGGCGAAGCGGTTTGCCACCCAGCCGGCATCGCCAAAGTCCGGCTGCAGATGCCGGGCCAGCTCGCCATATTCGCCGATCACCTGGCGCAGCACTTCGCCCAGCGGTCGGCGCGCATCCTGCAGCGGCGCCTGCGGAGGCTCGGTCAGCCACTGCACCTCGCCGACATGCAGGCCATCGGCCTGCCGATGCTGCTTCAGCAGCCGGAAGCGGCGGTCACCGCGACACAGGATGCCGAGAAGCCCATCTTCCATGCGCTCGAAGTCGACGATGCGCGCGGTGCTGCCGACGTCGGCCAGCCTTGTCGCTGCGCCGGTCTCGCCGCCCTCGATCAGCCAAAGCACGCCGAAAGGCTCGCCCTCGCGCATGCAGCGCCCGATCATGTCTACATAGCGCGTCTCGAAGATCCGCAACGGCAGCAGCCCACCGGGAAACAACATCGTGCGCAACGGGAACAGTGGCAGCATCCTTGTCTGCGCCGCGACGCCCACGCCGGTGTCCGCGTTCACGTCACGCTCAGTTGGCCTGCGGCCGCAATGCAGCCAGCAGTCGCGCGTGCAGGCCGCCAAAGCCGCCATTGCTCATGATGAGCACCTGGTCGCCGCTGCGCACGGTGCGCAGCAGGCCCTGCAGCAACGAATCCATGTCGGCGGCGATGTGGGCGCGTGTCCCCAACGGCGCCACGGCCGCGCGCGCATCCCAGCCGAGGTCGGGGGGCGCATAGATCCACACGTCATCGGCAGCCGCAAGTGAATGCCCGAGCGTCTCCGCATGCACACCCATGCGCATGGTGTTGGAACGCGGCTCCAGCACCGCAACGATGCGTTGCGCACCGACGCGGCGACGCAGGCCGTCCAGAGTCGTGGCAATGGCCGTGGGGTGGTGCGCGAAGTCGTCGTACACGCTGATGCCGCCAACCGTGCCCCGCAGCTCCATGCGACGCTTGACCCCGGCGAAGCGCCCGAGCGCATCGATCGAGCGCTCCACCGGCACTCCGGCGTGACGCGCGGCCGCAATGGCTGCCAGCGCATTGTCCACGTTGTGCGTGCCCAGCAGCGGCCAGCGCACCTCGCCGCGGGCGCCGCCATCTTCAAGAACCGTGAAAGTCGAGCCGTCGCCACCGGCCGGCAAGCGCGCGCTCCACTTGGCCCCGCTGCCGCCATCAATGGCAAAGCCTTCGCGTTCGCTCCAGCAGCCCATCTGCAGCACGCGCTGCAGGTTTGCATCGGCGCCATTGACGAGCAGACGGCCGCTGGCCGGCACCGTGCGCACCAGGTGGTGCACCTGGCGCTCGATGGCGGCCAGGTCCGGATAGATGTCGGCGTGGTCAAATTCGAGGTTGTTCAGGATTGCAGTGCGCGGCCGGTAGTGCACGAACTTGGCACGCTTGTCGAAAAACGCGGTGTCGTATTCGTCGGCCTCGATGACGAAGAACGGCAGCTCACCGAGCCGCGCACTGACGGGGAAATTGGCGGGGACGCCGCCGATCAGGAAGCCGGGCGAGAGTCCGGCGTCCTCCAGGATCCAGGCCAGCATGCTGGTGGTCGTGGTCTTGCCGTGCGTACCCGCCACCGCCAATACCCAGCGTTCGCGCAGCACATTGCGCGCCAGCCATTCGGGCCCTGAGGTGTATGGAATGCCGGATTCGAGCAGCGCCTCGACAACCGGCACGCCACGGCTCATCACGTTGCCGACCACCACCTCGTCCGGCCGCGGCGAAAGCTGCGACGCGTCGTAGCCCTCGATCAGTCCGATGCCGAGCGCCTCGAGCTGCGTGCTCATTGGCGGGTACACGTTCTTGTCGGAGCCGGTGACGGTATGGCCGGCCTGGCGCGCAATGGCCGCGATACCCCCCATGAACGTGCCGCAGATGCCGAGGATGTGTACGTGCATAAAGATTCCCCTTGATTGTACACAGAACGGCGGTAGCCTTCGGCCCGTGACAATAAAGCACCGGGCATGAGCGCCCCCATCACCGAAGCCGCCACGCTGCACGCGCGGCTGCAACCCCTGGCCACCCAGCCAGTCATCGGCGTCGACACCGAATTCCTGCGCGAGCGCACCTACTACGCCCAGCTGTGCCTCCTGCAGCTCTCCGGCGCCGACGATGCGTTCTGCGTCGATACCATCGCGCTCGAAGCCGCGCATGCGCTGGACGAATCCACCCTCGCGCCGCTGCGCCGGCTCATGAACGATCCGTCGGTCTGCAAGGTGATCCACGCGGCACGCCAGGATCTGGAAGTGCTGGCCCCGACCTGCGGCAACATCGCCAACGTGTTCGACACGCAGGTGGCCGCAGCGCTGGTGGGTTTCCCTCCTCAGGTTGGCTATGCGGCGCTGGTGGAGACGCTGCTGCAGGTGAAACTGCACAAGAGTCAGACGCGCACGGACTGGTCGCGCCGGCCGCTCAGCGCCGCGCAGATGGAATACGCCCTGGACGACGTGCGCCACCTGCTGCCCCTGCGCGAGCTGCTGCTGGAACGGCTGCAGACACTGGGCCGGCTGGCTTGGTTCGAGGAAGAGACTCGCGCCGCGGCCGAGGAACCGCTGCAGGTGGATCCTCAGCAGGCCTGGCTGCGCGTGAAGGGATTGACCGACCTGGATGAGCCGCGACTGCGGCTGGCGCGTGCACTGGGCCTGTGGCGCGAACAGCGCGCGATGAGCAGTGACCGGCCGCGCGGCTGGATACTGCCGGATGTGTCGCTGCGCGAGATCGTGCTGCGTGTGCCGCGCAATGCCGGCGAACTGGGCACGATCGCGGAACTGACGGAAGGCATGCTCAAGCACAGCGGACCCGCGCTGCTGAAGCTGGTGGCCGACGCGCAGATCCCGGAGCCGCCGGCACCCCTGCCGCGTCGCGAGCGTCCGGGACCGGAATTCACGGAGTGCGTACGGCGGCTGTCGGCCGCCGCGAAGGACTGCGCCGACCGGTTGCAGATTGCGCCGGAAGTGCTGGCACCGCGGCGCGAGCTGGAACGCATCGCCGGCGGGGCGCGCACCGGCGGAGCGCTGACCGGATGGCGTGGCGCCGTGGTGGGCCCGGCGCTGCTGGGCGCACTCTGAAAGAACAAGCGGCTGACCCTCTCAAGCGCACCTGATTGCCGCCCGGACAGCACCGCGGACCATCTACGCTACAGCGCGGGTCACGGAAGATGTCACATCGACGGGTACCAGTTCACACTTCCAGCATCCGTTCATAAGTCGTCGTTGAGTGACGATCATCGCTTTGTTCCAATCCGCACGCGCTGAAAGGGCAGCGCATGCATACGGCCTGCAGGCCGTACTTAGGGGACATCTTGATCCGACGACAGATGGGGCTGCCGCAATGGGTGGCCACAGGACTCATGGGCGCGCTGACACTGGCCCTCGCGGCCTGCGGCGCTGGTGGCGACGCCGGTGTGGCGGAGACGCCCGTCGGCTCGACGGAATCGATCGCGAGCGTCGACACGGCCTCCGTCAAATACGCCCTGACGGTCACCGACGTGGCGGGCGACCAGCCCAGCGTCGCACCGACCTTCCACGCCGCGCCCGTGATCCTCGATGCGCCGGATGCTGCCGACAGCATTGATCCCGCCACCTCGGCGCAGCACGCACCGCACGAGCAGCGCGTGCAGCAGGAGCTGTCAGGCCTGTCCTCACGCGGCCTGACCCGCGAGCAGATGGACGAGGTTCTACAGGACGGCATCATCCCGACACGCAGCGCCGCCTACGGCGCGAACAGCACGAACGGCGAGGACGCCGCGCCGCTCGCCACGGGCACCCTGGTTGCCACGTACACGCCGGCGCAGATCCGTGCGGCGTACGGGCTGCCGGCGTTGCCGGCCCCAGGTGCCTCAATGACCAGCGCACAGGCAGCGCAGCTCGGTGCCGGCCAGACGCTTTACATTGTCGATGCGTACCATGATCCCAATGCAGCCACGGAGCTGGCCGCGTTCAACCAGAACTTCGGTCTGCCCGGCTGTACGTCCGTGCAGATTGCCGCCACTGCAACGTTACCGCTGACCACGGCACCGACGAGCGGCTGCACCTTCGCGGTGGTGTACAGCACGGCTGCTGGCCGAGTGAGCGCGACCGCGCCTGCCTACGACTCGGGCTGGGCGACGGAGATTGCGCTCGACGTGCAGTGGGCACACGCGACCGCACCACTGGCGCGCATCGTGTTGATCGAGGCGCCGGACGCATCGGTAGGCAGTCTGGTTGGCGCCATCTCGCTGGCCAATTCGATGGGCCCGGGCGTGGTGTCGATGAGCTTCGGTGCGGCAGAAGGTGCGTGGTCAGCGAACTACGAGTCCGCGTTCTCCGGCACGAACATGACCTATGTGGCCGCGTCGGGTGATTCAGGCGTGGGCGTGCAGTGGCCATCGGTGTCACCGCGCGTGGTCGCGGTGGGCGGCACGACACTGCGCTGGTCCGGCAGCGGAACGCGCTCGGAAGCCGTGTGGTCCGGCACAGGCGGCGGCATCAGCCAGTACACGGCATTGCCGTCTTACCAGACTTCGGCGGTGCCTGGGCTCGGCAACTGGCGGTATCGCGCAGCCAGTGACGTTAGTTTCAACGGCGACCCGACCACTGGCCAGTACGTCGCGGTAATCACACCGGGCACCACGCAGGCGCGCTGGATCAGCGCCGGCGGTACGAGCCTGTCGGCACCGCAGTGGGCAGGCCTGCTCGCGATGGCGAATGCTCAGCGCCTGCTTGCCGCAAGGCCGCTGCTCGGCGATCCGCACGCGCTGATCTATGGCATCGCAGCGCAGTCTGCGCCCTACTCCGCCAATTTCCTCGACATCAGCCAGGGCCTGCACGGTACCTGCGCCGCCTGTTATGCGACGCCGGGCTACGATGCGCCCAGTGGCATCGGTTCGCCGAACGCCGCCACCCTGCTCGGTACGCTGTCTCAGAACGTCGCCAGCAGCGCACCGGTGGTGACCGGCGCGAGCGTCTCCGGCTTCGTGGGCGTGCCCCTGGCGTTCACGGTGTCGGCCGTGAATGCAAATCCAATGATGCTCTCGCTCGTGAATGCGCCGCCGGGCATGACGATCAGCGCGACAGGCGTCGTGACCTGGAGCGCACCGCTGGCCGGCACTTACGCCGTGACTGTCCGGGCCGCAGATACGCGCACTGGCCTTAGCGGACAGGGCCTCTACAGCATCACGATCAAGGCGTCACAACCGCCGGTGATCGGCGGTGCAACGATTACCAGTACGGCCGGTGCCGCACTGACGTATGCGGTCGGTACGAGCGGTGCAAGCGGCGCAAATACGCTCGCGTTCTCGCTGACAGGCGCACCGTCCGGCATGACGATCAGCAGCAACGGCGTGATCGGCTGGGCGAGTCCGGTGGCCGGCACCTACACCTTGACGGTGACAGCGCGCGACTCGGTCACGGGCCTGTCTGGATTCGCCACACTGACGTTCAAGATCACGCCACCAGCACCGCCGGTCGTGACCTCGCAAACCGTGAGTGGCATCGCAGGTCGGGCGCTATCCTTCTCCGTACCGGTGAGTGCCGCCAATGCCGTGACCTATTCACTGTCCGGCGCGCCGGCAGGCATGGCCATCAGCAGCACCGGCGTCTTGAGCTGGACCAGTCCCTTGGCGGGCAAGTATGCGGTCACCGTAACGGCGAAGGACTCGCGTACGGGCCTCACCGGCTCCGCAGTCTGCAACCTCACCATTGCCGCACCCGGACCCGTCATTGCCGCCGCGGCGATGACGGGCGTCGCCGGCAAGTCGCTCAGCGGAGCCATCGCAATCAGCGACGCGACCTCAAACTCGCTGTCTGTCACGATCTCGGGCGTACCCGCTGGCATGAAGTTCGTTGTCAGCGGCCTGACGTTCCAGGTCACGTGGCTGTCGCCCGTGACCGGAAGCTATGCGCTCAACGTACGCGTGGTGGATGGCAACGGCGCTGCCGCCAGCGCGGTGATTCCCGTGACGATCACGGCGCGCTGAGTACGGGAGCAAATTACAGGCCAAGGCGTCGGACGCGGCGCGCCTTGTCGGGTTCAGGCAATCAACGGCAATCGGCGGTCGTGCGGCTCAGTGTCTGTCCGTTCCCGAGCGTCATCTTTCCGTCTTTCAGCGTGAAATTCAGAAAGCCTTCGCCGTTCTTCTGCAGCCTGACCTTGAGGAAAAGGTTGCCGGACTGGTCTTCGTACACATCCCAGTAACCTTCGTCTTTCTCCTCGGAAGCGCTGTTGCCGCCGCCACCGCCGACGTTCATCGTCACGACGCTTTGCGAATACAGTTTCATGCTGCCATTGGGACAGAAGGTCAGGCGCTTCTCGCTGCTTGAACCGCCGGCGCCACCGCCACTGTTGTAGGACTCATATTTGGCAAAGGCATAGCCGGAAAGCTGGGCATGCGCAGCGGCATTCCGGCGCACCTTCACGCCGCCCACGTCTTCCCAACCCGATTCGGGCAATGAGTTGGCTGCGCTTTGCGCAGCCAGACGATCGCTGGTGCCCAGCGCCAGAAGCAAACCGCAGATGATGACGGCGAGTTTGATGTTCATGCACTCAATACCACGACAGTACGAGGCGACCCAGCCAAAGCCTGACGTCAGCGACGCGCTCGTCGACCGCGGCCGGTCGCATCCTTGCGACCTGAACTTGCACGGGACGCGGCCTTTTTCTTCGTGCGCTGGCTCTTTACGCTGACCTTCGCCTTCTTCTTCGGCTTGGCCCTGGACTTCGTCGCAGGTTTCTTTTTTGGCTTGGCCTTAGTCTTAACCTTGGCCTTGGACTTAACCTTGGTCTTGGCCTTGGTCTTGGCCTTGGTCTTGGCTTTGGCCTTTGGCTTGGCCTTCTGAACCTTGCCCCTGCCCGGTGCCGGCTGCAGCAACGCCCCGACCAGGCGCTGCGTGACGACATCCGTGGGCGCATCGCCGTCGATCCGACGGAGCAGCCCCTGGCCGGCGTAGTGATCGACCAGCGGACGCGTGGATTTCTCGTAGACCTCGAGGCGCTTGCTGACCGTGGCCTCGTTGTCGTCCGGCCGCTGGATCAGTGGCGGATGGTCTGCACCATTGCGGCAGCGGAGGGTGGCGCCGGGCGCCGCATCGTGGATGTTGTACACCGCAGCGCACTTTGGACAGCTGCGACGGCCCGCGATACGCTTGACGATGACCGAATACGGCACCTCGATCAGCACCACGGCATCCAGCGGCTTGCCGATCTGGCGCAGCATGGCAGCCAGCGCACGCGCCTGCACGAGGTTGCGGGGGAAGCCGTCGAGGACGTAACCGCGCATGGTGTCGGTTTCGGCCAGGCGATCATGGATGATGCCCAGCACCACGTCGTCCGACACCAGCCGGCCGGCGTCCATGGCCGCCTTGGCCTGCAGGCCGTAGGCGGTGCCACGCGCCACAGCCGACCGCAGCAGGTCGCCGGTGGAGATCTGCGGCAGACCGAAGCGCTCGACAAGCCGTTGGGCCTGAGTCCCTTTGCCGCTCCCGGGAGCGCCGAGTAGAACAATTCGCATGGCGAGAAGGTACCGACCCGGGGTGGCGCGGTCAAACGCAAATAGGGCCAGTGGGCTATCATTTCAGCCTGCGCCGACACCCCTGCCGCGAGGATCCCCGCCCATGAAGAACACGCCGCGCAATGCCTTTTATGCCCAGTCCGGGGGCGTCACAGCCGTCATCAACGCCTCTGCCTGCGGCGTCATCGAGGCGGCGCAGAAGGCCCGCAAGCACATCGGGCGGGTTTATGCGGGCCGGGACGGCATCGTCGGTGCACTCACCGAGGACCTGATCGACGTCAGCGCCGAGAGCCCGGCCACAATCCGCGGCCTGCGCCACACGCCCTCCGGCGCGTTCGGTTCGGCGCGCTTCAAGCTCAAGGGCCTGGACAAGAACCGGGCCGAATACGAGCGACTGATCGAAGTGTTCCGTGCGCACGACATCGGGTATTTCTTCTACAACGGCGGCAACGACTCGATGGACACGGCGCTGAAGGTCTCGCAGATCGGCGATCAGCTCGGCTACCCGGTCACCTGCATCGGCGTGCCGAAGACCGTCGACAACGACCTGCCGCACACGGACTGCTGCCCCGGCTTTGGTTCGGTGGCCAAGTACATCGCCGTGTCGACACTGGAAGGCGCGCTGGATGTGGCGTCGATGGCGCGCACCTCCACGAAGGTCTTCGTGCTGGAAGTCATGGGCCGGCACGCCGGCTGGATCGCAGCGGCCGGCGGCCTCGCCGGCAAAAAGGCTGGCGACCCGCCGCACATCATCCTGTTCCCTGAAATCGCGTTCGAACGCGAGAAATTCCTGGCGCGGGTGCAGGCCTGCGTGAAGTCCTATGGCTACTGCGTGATCGTGGTGTCCGAGGGCGCGAAGTATGCGGACGGCAAGTTCCTCGCCGAGGCGGGCACGAAGGACGCTTTCGGCCACACACAGCTGGGCGGCGTCGGCCCGGTGGTCGCGAACATGGTGCGCGAGTCACTGGGTTACAAGTTTCACTGGGCCGTCGCGGACTACCTGCAGCGCGCCGCGCGCCACATCGCCTCGAAGACCGATGTCGAGCAGGCCTATGCCGTGGGCAAAGCGGCCGTGGAATATGCGGTCAAGGGCATGCATGCAGTGATGCCGGCGATCAAGCGGACCTCTTCGAGCCCCTATCGCTGGAAGATCGTGCCGGTGCCGCTGTCCGAGGTGGCCAACGTGGAAAAGACGGTGCCGCGCAACTTCATCACTGCCGATGGCTTTGGCATCACGGCCGCCTGCCGCCGCTACCTCGAGCCCCTGATTGCCGGTGAAGACTACCCGCCCTACGAAAAGGGCCTGCCGAAGTACGTGCGCATACGCGGCAAGTCGGTGCGCAGGAAGCTGAAGACCGAATTCAAGATCTGAGAGGCGTCTAGCGGGCCAGGCCGCTTGCCCTGTACGGGAGAGCATTCGATGGATGGCGATGAGCGGCTGGAACGCATTGAAATCAAGCTGGCGCACCTCGAGCAGGCCATGCAGCAGGTCAGCGATGAAGTGGCGCGGCAGCAGCTGCAGCTTGAGCAGGCGCTGGCGCGCGCCCACCGTCTGAGCAGCCGTCTGCAGGAGCTCGAAGGCGGCGGCGCTTCGGCCGGCGGCGAAGAGAAGCCACCCCACTACTGACCCCAGCGCTCACCCCTGCCCCGCCCGCCCGATCCGCGGGCACACCTGTGATATATTTTGTGCCCCTCTGGTGCGTCCTCGGGCGTGCCATCAGGGCATTGATATCAATCAGAATAATTAATCAGGGGAGACTCGTTCATGGATGCCACGAATTGGCTGTGGCTGGCGATTGGCGCCGGCGTGTTGGCGGTTGTGTACGGCGTCGTCGCACGCGCCCGAATCCTGGCGCTACCCGCCGGCAATGCACGGATGCAGGAGATCGCCGCGGCCATTCAGGCCGGTGCGCAGGCTTACCTCAGCCGCCAGTACAGGACTATCGCCCTGGTCGGCGTGATCCTGTTCGTTCTGCTGGGCGTCACGTTGGGCTGGCCGACCGCGGGCGGCTTTGCCGTGGGCGCCATCCTGTCCGGTCTGACCGGCTTCATCGGCATGAACATCTCGGTGCGGGCCAATGTGCGCACCGCAGAGGCCGCCAACAAGGGGCTGAACGCGGCGCTTCAGGTTGCCTTTCAGGGCGGCGCCATCACCGGCATGCTGGTCGTCGGCCTGGGCCTGCTGGGCGTAGCGGGCTATTACGCTGCACTGGGCGGCTACAACCCCAATGACGACCACGCGCTGCATGCGCTGGTCGGACTGGCCTTCGGCGGCTCGCTGATCTCCATCTTCGCGCGCCTGGGCGGCGGCATCTTCACCAAGGGCGCCGACGTCGGCGCCGACCTGGTGGGCAAGGTCGAAGCCGGCATCCCCGAGGACGATCCGCGCAACCCGGCGGTCATCGCCGACAACGTCGGTGACAACGTCGGCGACTGCGCCGGCATGGCGGCCGATCTGTTCGAGACCTACGCCGTGACGCTGGTTGCAACCATGCTGCTCGGCGGCCTGGTCATGAAGGAAGCTGGCGCCAACGCCATACTCTATCCGCTGATCCTGGGCGCGGCATCAATCGTCTCGTCAATCGTTGGTACGTTCTTCGTCAAGGCGGTTGAAGGCGGCAAGATCATGAACGCGCTGTACAAGGGCGTGATCGTGTCGGGCGTCATCTCGGCCATCGGCTTCTGGTTCATCACGAAGGCGATGATGCCCGGCCAGTTCGCGCTGCTGTTCGGCTGCACGTTGATCGGCTTGGCCCTGACCGCGGCGCTGATCGTCATCACCGAGTACTACACCGCGACCGAATACGCTCCGGTGCGCGGCGTAGCCGCCGCCTCGCAGACCGGCCACGCGACCAACATGATCGCCGGCCTGGGCGTGTCCATGAAGTCGACTGCGCTGCCTGTCATCGCGGTGTGCCTGGCCATCTATGGTGCGTTCACCCTGGCCGGCCTGTACGGCATCGCGATCGCCGCAACCGCCATGCTGTCGCTGACCGGCATGATCGTGGCGCTCGATGCCTACGGTCCGATCACCGACAACGCCGGCGGCATCGCCGAGATGTCGGGCCTCGACAAGAAGGTGCGTGACATCACCGACCCGCTGGACGCCGTGGGCAACACGACCAAGGCTGTCACCAAGGGCTACGCGATCGGTTCGGCGGGCCTCGCCGCGCTGGTGCTGTTCGCCGACTACGCCAACAACCTGAAGGCGGCCGGCAAGCTGCAGGACTTCTCGCTGTCCGATCCGGCCGTGATCATCGGCCTGTTCATCGGCGGCCTGGTGCCCTACCTCTTCGGCGCCATGGCCATGGAGGCTGTGGGCCGCGCCGCAGGTTCGGTGGTGGTGGAAGTGCGCCGCCAGTTCCGCGAGATCAAGGGCATCATGGAAGGCACCGCAAAGCCGGACTACTCCAAGGCTGTGGACCTGCTGACCAAAGCCGCCATCAAGGAAATGGTCGTTCCCTCGCTGCTGCCGATCCTGGTCCCGGTGGTCATCGCCTTCGGCATGAATGCACTGATGGGCCCCGGCGCCGG
>Ga0114969_10002589_pt1 | contig 14831 bp, 9 predicted proteins | sample M_130807_MF_Meta_FD_87316 | JGI IMG/M metagenome (GOLD analysis project Ga0114969, IMG submission 87316) | Freshwater microbial communities from Lake Montjoie, Canada to study carbon cycling - M_130807_MF_MetaG | ecosystem: Environmental > Aquatic > Freshwater > Lake | place: Lake Montjoie...
CGCACAGTACGTGGAGTCACATTGAGCAACAGCGCCACATCCTCGGGCCGACCCATGCTGACGATCTGACAGATGAGATCGATATCTGCTTGGTCGACGCCTTGGCTCCGAGCTTCGTTGAGGATTCCCACAAGTTCGTCGAGGGCTTCGCCCGGCTGCTCGCCTGCGCTCTCGGTCATGCGGTCGTGCGAGGTGGGAATTTCGCCCGACGACTTCCGTCGGATCGGACGGACGAACGTCTCGAACGAGGTGTCGCGAACCAGATTGGCCACGATGAAACGAGGCCGCCGCTCCACTGGGTACTTCAAGATGATCGGCCACGCATTGGCCACGATGTCATCGAGCACGGCGTGGCGTTGGGTGCGGTTCATTGAGTGGCGGCCTGCCACGGCGCTGAGGCCCGGCAAGATCCGCTGCAACACCACCCGAGCCGCAAGAGTGCTGGTGCGGGCGAGCTCGACCACGCTGAGTAGGTAGGACTCGTTGTCGTCGGCAACGTGTGATTGCGCAGTCTCACCGGGCAGGGGTGCGGCTCGGAAGCCGCAGCGGCCCAGCACTTCATCAAGAGACTGCACGGGGCGACCGGGCAAGCCCCAACTATTTGCCGTGCGCAACTCGCTGGCACCGATACTGATATGGCGCCATTCGTCCTGCAGTTGACGCAGCAGTGGTGCCTGTTGGGTGCGGGTGGGGGTCGATGACCGAGGGTGGGACTGGCGGGGAAGCTGTGGATAGTTCATGACGGCCACCATGCGATTTCGGCCTCATCGCTGGCCTCACCGGTGGGCTCACAGAAACGGCGATGTTTGTTAAGAAACCGGCAAGGCATCGCCAGTGAGCGTGCTTGCTTTCCGCGGCGGTTCAGATGCGGCCACTCATTGCACTGTGACGCTCAACGATTGCACCAGCCTTTCCCGAACCGGCCAAGGCTCCTTCGACCTTGTGGCCCCCGATGGCCGACGGTTGGTTGTGGCCGCCGTGAGCGAGGCCACCACGGTTGCCGACCTTCAGACGGCGCTTGCTCAGGAAGGCCAACAGAATCTGAGCGGCGAGATGTATGTAGATGGCGCAACGATCGATCCTCAGCAGCGAGTCCGCAACAGCGGTATTCATCACGGATCGTTGTTGGCCTTCGCCGCACCGTTGCCAATGGCGGCAGGCCCACCAATGATTGAGGCTGTTTGGGTGGCGGGACCCGATGCTGGTGCCAGCATTCGACTCGCTGTCGGGTCGCATCTCATTGGTCGAGCGCCACTGGCGAGCGTGCGCTGCGACGACCCCGAGCTTGAGCTCCATCACGCCAGCCTTGAGGTGCGGAACCACGGCACGATGAGTCTCACGCAACTCGCCGGACGCTTGTGCATCGGTGTGGACGGGCGACCCCTGGAGGGTGCGGTGCACGTTGGTGCGGGGCAATGCATCGAGATTGGATCCAGCTTGCTGGAGTTGCGAGCGGTAAGCCACGCCGTTGGTGCCGGCAGGATGCGACAGGATGCTGCGCCTCAGATATCGGCGACCAACCCGTGGCGCACGCCGTTTGTTCGCTCGCCGCGCCAGATTCGCACCTTTGAACCACCGACCGTGCAGGCACCGCAGCGAGAACGATCGGGCTCGACGGTGGCCACGAGCGCACTCATCCCCGCCGCCCTCGGCGTGGCTGGTGCGGTGGCGATGGCTTTGGTGCTCGGGCAGTCGACGTTCTTGTTGTTCGGTCTCATGGGGGCGTTCGTGGCGGTGGGCACGTGGGCCACGCAGCGATACTCAGGTGCGCGGGCCCAGGCAAAGGCTGGTCGCCGATACGAGCAAGCCCGGATGGCGTTCGACGCGGGATTAGCTGAGCAGCACACCGCTGCGCATTCCTTTCATCGAGCGACCACGTCGACACTCGATGCGGCGCTTGCAGCGATGAACGCTCGGCATGCTTCGCTGTGGTCGGTGCGTCGGGGCGATCGCGATGCATTCACGATTTCGATTGGCCGGGGAGACACCACTGTGGAACCGCGAGTGGGCGGACTCAGCGACGATGCGTCACCGGATGTAGTGGCCGCGATTCGCGAAGCCAGCAGGATCGAGAACGTTGCATACCCGGTGACTCTGGAAGCGGGATCAGTCACTGCTTTTGTCGGCGCGCACAGCGTGACTGCTGGAGTTGTTCGTAGCTTCGTCGTGCAGCTCGCGGCTGCCAGCGGCCCCGCCGACTGGCAACTCGCAGTAGTGGTCGACAACCCAGCTGAGTGGGAATGCTTGGGGTGGTTGCCGCACTCGGCCGATGCAGTCGGGGCGCCGATGATTATGAGCGCTCACGAGGTCGGTCAGTTCGTTGGCGATCTCGATCTCGATGATGCTCGGCCGCTTGTTGTTGTCGTGGACCGCCCCAGTTTGTTCTCGACGCGAACGAGTGCGCTGCGCCGTCTGCTTGCCTCGCGGCGTGATCTGGTGGTGCTGTTGTTGTGTGCCGCATCCGAAGATGTTCCTGCGATTGCGACGCGATCGCTCGTTGTTCATGAACACGCGCGGGGGTTGTGGACCGCCGACCTGCGCTCGTCGGCCGAGCCAAGAGCAGTACACGTGGCGGCTGCGTCGGTGGTTCACACGTTGCGGGCCTCAGCAGCTCTCGCCGGTCTCATCGATCCCGAAGCGGCCGACGAAACCTCGGCGATTCCGCGAAGCGTGGGGCTCATCGAATTGCTCGGACTCAATGCCCACGATCACGATTCGTTGACCGAAGCAGTGGGCTTGCAGTGGACATCGAACGGAATCGACCCAGCGCCGTGCGCTCCGCTTGGTGTTGCTGCCGACGGAGTCGTCGAGATCGATTTGGCGGGCGACGGACCGCACGCCTTGATCGCAGGAACCACCGGGGCTGGCAAGAGTGAGTTGCTGCGCAGCCTTGTGGTGGGCCTGTGCGCACGATTGAGCCCCGACGAAATCACGTTTGTGCTTGTCGATTACAAAGGCGGCGCAACCTTTGATGCGTGTGTCAATCTGCCCCATGTTGTGGGCGTGGTGACCGACCTCGACGAACGCCTTGGCGAGCGAGCCTTGCGCAGCCTTGAAGCCGAACTGCGTCGCCGCGAACAACTGCTACGCGATGCCGGTGCTACTGACCTGTCGTCGTATCGATCCATACGTGCGGCTGAGCCCTTACTGACGTGCCTCGCTCGACTTGTTGTCGTGATCGACGAGTTCGCCACGCTCGCGGTGCAACAGCCCTCGTTCATCGGAGCCTTGCTTGGTGTTGCACAGCGCGGGCGCAGTCTTGGTGTGCATCTGGTGCTGGCAACGCAACGTCCGAACGGGGTCATCGGCGACGACATTCGTGCCAACACCAACCTGCGCATTGCCCTGCGCGTGCAGGATCCGGCTGACTCGAACGACGTGATCGGTGAACCAAGTGCTGCTGCATTGCCGCGCGCGATTGCGGGCCGGGCGATCATGCGTCTGGGTAGCGACGAGCACGTGATGTTCCAGACCGCACGCTCAACGGGTCCTGTTGTCGCTGCTGCTGGCCATCTGACGGTGCACGAGTTCGGCGCCGTCGGCGCCGTGGCGGCCGGTCACCTATCGAACTCGGCCGACTGCGAACAGCCCACTGAGCTCAGCACGTTGGTTCGAGCGATCAGCGCGGCTGCAACTCATTGTGGTTTCGAAGCGCCGCACCGTCCGTGGCTGGCTCCGCTACCAACGTTGCTTGCCGCCAGTGCCATCGCCCCGGGTGCGCTCGGCATCATCGATGACCCCGATCGGCAGCAGCAACCGGTGTTGCAATGGAGTCCCCGCGATGGGAACCTGCTGATCGCTGCCGCAAGCGGGATGGGCTCAACCTCGGCGCTTCTCGCGCTCGTTGCGCATTTGTTGCAGCGTCAACCGTCCGCCGAGCTCTTTGTGATCGACGCAATGGGTGATCCGCGGCTGAAGGGTCTTGAGGTGGTGAGTGGCTGTGCGACGGTTGTGGAGTTGCGCGATCGTGAGCGGCTCACGCGGCTGTTAGCAGTGCTCGACTGCGATCGTGCACGTCGCAAATCGCAACCGGCAAGTTCATCCGCCGATTCGATCGTGTTGATGATCGACGGCATCGGCGCGCTGCGCTCCGAGCTTGAGTCGAACGATCTCTTCGAGCAACTCGCTCAGCTCGATGCGCTCATCGCTGAGGGCCAGTCGGTTGGTATCGCTGTTGTGCTCACCACTACGCAGCCGGGTGCGGTGCCTTCGGGCATGCTCAGTCAGATGGCGCAGCGTTGGTTGTTTCATCTTGCCGATCCCGGCGATGCGTCAGCGCTCGGTCTGCGTGCGCTGACGCTTCCTGAAGCTGTGCCGGGGCGCTTTGTGGATGTGCGCACGCGCTGTGAGGCGCAGCTCGTAGCCGTAGACGAGTCGATCCTCGAGGGTCTTGCGCCGAGGCCAATGCGTCGCACCTACCGAGCGCTGGGCTCGCTGCCAACTCATCTTGACCTTGCGGAACTTCCGGCCACGGTGAAGTCGGGCTGCGACCTTGAGCTGCTCATCGGCATGTCGTATAGCTCGCTGCAACCCAGCGTCATGGCCGTGCCGAGCGGAGAGCATCTACTTGTTGTGGGACCGTATAGAAGTGGGCGTAGCGCAACGTTGCACACGGTGAGTTCGGCGTGGCAACAGGCGCACCCCGGGGGATGGGTGGCGTCGCTGCCGCCGCGTCGCAGCAGCGCGCGTGAGGGTTATGTGTTTCAGACGGTTGACGCGATGCTCGCCGCGATGCCAGCAGGTGGTGATGCGTTGTTAGTGATCGATGATGCCGAGTTGGTGAACGACGAACACGGCGACTTGGCCGAACTGGTGTCGAGCCGACGAGAGGGTGTCACGGTTGCGGTCGCTGCACGCCCCGATGCGTTGCGTTCGGCGTACGGGCACTGGACAAACGCAGTGCGTCGGTCGCGGCTTGGCTTGGTGATGGCCGCTTGCTCTGATCTCGATGGCGATCTGTTGAACGCAGTGTTGCCGCGCCGGTTGCCCATTGCAGCACGGCCAGGCTTGGCGTGGATGGTCGCCGATGGTGATCAACAACTGGTGCAGATCGCGCGGGCTGCAGCCCCTGCGGCATGACGATCCGCCGGTCATTACTTGACGACGTTGGGGTCGTGCCGTCACTGTGGTGGGCGTATGTCTCGAATTCTCACCGTTGGCGCAGCGCAACTCGGACCCATTCAACGCGATCACTCCCGTGCCAGCGTGGTGCAGCGGTTGATTGCGTTGCTCCATCAGGCCAACGAACACGGCGTGCAGTTGGTTGTTTTCCCCGAGCTTGCGCTCACCACGTTTTTCCCTCGCTGGTTTGTGGATGACATCACCGAAGCCGACCACTGGTACGAAACAGCGATGCCTAACGCCGACACCCAGCCGTTGTTCGACGAAGCGAAACGGCTCGGCATGGGATTCAGCCTTGGCTACGCAAGCATCGAGACCGACGCCGACGGCACTCGCCACCGCTACAACGTGCAGACACTTGTCGAGCGTGATGGTTCGATTGTTGCCACATACCGCAAGGTGCATATTCCGGGTCACGAGCATCACGAGCCCGGCCGGCCGTTTCAGCACGCTGAGCGTTACTACTTTGAGCCAAGCAACGAAGGCTTCGGCGTGTGGCGAGCGTTTGATGGCGTCATCGGAATGATGATCTGTAACGATCGCCGCTGGCCCGAGTCGTATCGGGTGATGGGTCTGCAGGGAGTGGAGATGATTCTCTGCGGCTACAACACGCCCATTCATTACGTGCCGGATCCGAGCCAAGACATCTTGCAGGGTTTCCATAACGCATTGGTCATGCAGAGCGGCGCTTATCAAAACGGCACATGGGTGGTTGGCGTCGCCAAGGCGGGCGTCGAGGAAGGCGTCGATTCGCTCGGCCAATCGATGATCGTTGCACCCAGCGGCCAGATCGTTGCGCAGACATTGACCACCGACGACGAACTCATCGTGGCGCGTTGTGATCTCGATTGGTGTGCCCGCTACACCGGCACGCTGTTTAACTTCGATCGCTATCGACGCCCCGAGGTGTACGGCCGCATCACAACGCAACGTGGGGTCGTCCTGCCTGACTAGGGTCGGCGCAATGACAGACGACGACCTCGCTGGGGATTCTTGGGCGCCGCCCTCAGACATGGCCGCAAATGTGCCCTCTGGCCCCTACGAGTCAATTGTCGTTGCAACTCCGGTGTTGAAAGCGCGACGTGTTCGCCGTGGTGTTGTTGGCTGTGTCGTGGTGTTGGCAATGATCGTCGCGCTGTCGTTTGTGTTGAAGCCCAAAGACCGGGCCACGTTCTCGTTGAAGGCTTCGGGCGCAGCCACCAAGAATGTCCAGCGCTTGCGCTTCGAAGTAGAAGTCTCCGCTGGTGCATCGGCACTGCCAATTTCGGGTGTCCTCGACGTCAATGCTGGCCTGATGAAGCTGGATCTTGATGGCGCCGCGCTTGGGGTGCCAGGCGGCAAGACGCTGTCGGCATATCTCGATCTGCACGGCCTGGTGATGTTCGTTTCAGCCGAGTTTTATGGGCAAACGCTGCCGGCGGGTAAGACCTGGGTTCATGTTGACCTCAAAAAGGTGGCTGAGGCCGATGGCGTCGATTTGACCGATGTCGTGCTGCCGGGCATGCATGATCCGCTTGGAGGCGCCGCCTTGGTCGATCAAGCCACGAGCGTCAGAGACATCGCACGCGAGACAATTCTTGGCGGCATGGCAGCTGAGCATTTTTCCTTTGACGTGACGACCGATGATGCGCTCAAGGTTGCCGGTGTCACCCGCAAGAAGCTGCTCGGCGATAGCGGCGTCACGCTGCCCGACGTTGTGACCTACGAGGTTTGGGTCGACATCCATAACTACATCCGACAGATCAAGTTCGGCATTGCCGTAGCCGATCAGACCTTCGACTACGTGGCTCGCTACACCGAGATCAATCCCAAGGTCACGCTTGCGCTGCCAGCCGCAGATCAAAGTGTCGACATCAGCGAACTCTCTGGTAACTGAGTGAGCGAGTCGGTCGTGCCAGTGAGGGTGCCATCGGCCCGCTATACCTCACCCAAATTCGCTGCCCTCGAGGCCGAGCGAATGTGGCCGCGTGTGTGGCAAGTTGCCTGCACGGTTGATCATGTCCGCGAGCCAGGCGACTTCTACGAGTACCGCTGCGGCCGCAACAGCATCATCATTGTTCGCGACCATGATGGCGAGCTGCGAGCGTTTCAAAACGTGTGTCTGCATCGTGGCAATGCCATCTGCGAAGGCAGTGGATCAGGCATAGAAGAACTGCGTTGTCCGTATCACCGGTGGGCGTGGGATCTGTCGGGCGCATTGCGTGAGGTGCCGTCGCGCAAGGGCTTCGGAACGCTCGACAACGATGAGTTGTCACTCATTGCTGCACGCGTCGATACGTGGGGTCCGCTGGTCTTTGTGAACCTCGATACGCGCGCTGCGCCGCTGCATGAATATCTCGAAGGCGTTCCGCACGACAGCGAGTGGGCCAACCTGCACGAGTTTCGGTGCAGCTTCACCACTGTCTCAAACGTAGAGAGCAACTGGAAGGTTGTCGCCGACGGTTTCAGCGAGACGTATCACGTGCAAGGCATCCATCCAGAAATGCTGGCAAGCATCGACGACATGAACACCGAGCAGCACGTTTGGGATCATCATTCTGTGTCGCATCAGCGCTACGGCGTGGCGAGTCCGCGGTTGCGCGACCGCAGCGATCAGGCCGTGTGGGATTCGTTCGTTGTTACTCAGGGCGAGCGCATGGGCTCCGAGTTCAAGACCCAATCGCAGGCTCCGGTTCCGCCCGAGGGTCAGACAATTCGCGATGTCATCGCGCAGCGCATTCGTGAGCATCAACTCACGCGGGGCGTAGATCTCAATGGCTACGACACCGATGGCCTCCTGCGGCTTTCGCAATACAACCTGTTTCCAAACACCACCGTGTTGGTGTGGGGAGACATGGTCAATGTGCTGATCTCGCGGCCAGGAGCCACGCCCGATCAAGCAGAGCTCTCGATGTATCTGCTGGCTCGTGCGCCCCAAGGTGCGCCGGCCGCCAAGCCGTTCGATGTTGCCTTGCCTGCAGACGCAAGCCTTGGCGTTGTGATCGATCAAGACCTCTCGATGCTCAAGCGGTTTCAGCGCGGCCTGCATCAGCCCGGATTCACGCATCTCACGCTCTCCAGCGAGGAGTGCCGCATCATCAACATGCAGCGCGTGTTGGCCACATACGTGGGTGATGAAGCCGACTCGTTGTCGTAATTCAGGCTCCACGCTGCGAAGGCTTTGCGCGCTTAGTCTTCCTAAATGGTCCCGTCTTTGACAAAATGTAAAACGTGACTGAATCTGCTGCCCCAACGACCGTGCCATTCATCGTGAATGGCACGCCGGTCAGCGTGCGTAGCGATCACCCGCACCTGCTGTCGGCGCTGCGCGACGAACTCGACATCACGTCGCCCAAAGATGGTTGCTCGCCAAGCGGGCAGTGTGGCTGTTGCACGGTGCTCATCGATGGCAAGGCTGTGGTCAGCTGTCAGCAGCCGATCGCCAAGATTGAAGGCAAGTCTGTCGTCACGCTGGAAGGTGTTGATGTTGAAGAGCGCGATCGATTCGCCAACGCGTTTGCAGCGTGTGGCGGATTGCAATGCGGTTTTTGTATCCCCGGCATTGTGATGCGCGCCAAGGCGCAGATCGACAAGAAGGGTGCCGACCTCAAGCGCGGCGATATGGCGCGCCACCTGGGCGCGCATCTGTGTCGTTGCACCGGATACGTGAAGGTGCTCGACGCCATCGAAGGCGTCGCAACCGGCAAGACATTCGAGCCCGCGCTCTCCGACGCCGTTGGTGGCGCAGGCGCGAAGTACGAAGCACGTGAACTCACGCTCGGCGATCGCGGCTATGTCGATGACATGCGCGTGCCGGGCATGTTGCACGCCGCCCTACATCTCACCGATCACACCCGCGCCGATGTGCTCGCCATCGACACCAGCGCCGCCGAGGCCGCGCCAGGCGTTACCGCGGTGTTCACCGCTGCCGACATTCCAGGCGAGCTGATGGTTGGCATCATCTACAAGGACTGGCCGGTGATGATTCCGGTCGGAGGTCGCACCAGCTACGCGGGCGATGTGCTTGCAGTGATCGTGGCCGACACACGCGAACATGCCCGTGCCGCAGCGCAGTTGATTGCTGTTACCTATAACCCGCTTACCCCGGTGACAGATCCGATTGCAGCGCTGCTCCCCGACGCGCCGGTGGCGGTGTGGGGTACGGCCTCAAACGTGCTGAGCACGAGTGAGTACTCACGCGGCGATGTCGACGCAGCGCTCGCGGGCAGCGCCTTCACCGTGCACGAGGTGTTCACTACCCAACGCATCGAGCACGCCTTTCTTGAACCCGAAAGCACGCTGGCCGTGCCGCAACCTGACGGCACGTTGCAGGTGTATAGCGGTGGTCAGGGTGTGTGGGACGACCGCGACGACATTGCGCGCATGCTTGGCGTTGACAACGACAAGGTCGTAGTCACGCTGGTCTCAAACGGTGGAGCGTTCGGTGGCAAAGAAGACATGTGCAATCAAGCGCACACGGCACTTGCTGCGTGGTGGCTGAAGACTCCGGTGAAATGCACCGTGAGCCGCGAAGAGAGCCTGCGCATGCACGCCAAGCGTCATCCGATCATGCTCGAGTATTGGGCCGGTTGCGATGCCGACGGCAAGCTCACTGGTCTGCGCGTGCATGCCGTTGGCGACTCGGGCGCGTACGCCAGCGTGGGCATGAAAGTGCTCGAGCGCGCGGCCGGTCACGCCAGCGGCCCGTACCGAGTGCCAGCCATCGATGTCACCGCTGTGGCAGCGCGTACCAACAACCCTGTGTGCGGAGCGTTCCGCGGATTTGGTGCCAATCAGGCTCAGTTCGCGATGGACGGAGTGCTCGATCGCCTTGCCCAGCAGGTTGGTATCTCGGGTTGGGAGATTCGTAAGCGCAACGTGATCCACCCCGGCGAAGTGTGGGGTCCGGGCCAAGTGATGGACGAAGGCAGTGCAGGCGCCGAAGCGTGTCTCGATGCCATCAAGGGGCGCTACGACGAAGCGCGCGCTGCTGGCAAAGCCGTGGGCCTTGGGCTTGGGTTGAAGAACAGCGGACTCGGCAATGGCTTTCGCGAGTTGTGTCGAGCCGTGGTTCGCTTCCGCGAAACTCCCGACGCTCATGGTCGCGACATCGAGGTGCGCCACGGATTCACCGAGATGGGCCAAGGCGTGCACACCGTTGCGTTGCAGATTGCTGCCGAAGAACTTGGCATCGACCCCAACCGCATCGAGGTCATCGTGGACACCACGCGGCAACTGGGCTTCGGACAGACAACCGGCTCGCGCGGCACGCTGATGGCGGCGGGCTCGGTGCAGCAAGCAGCGTTAGCAGCGGTGGCTGGCGGATGCGAGATTGACGTCGACTACGTAGGCGAACACCTCGTCGATTGGACACAAAAGATCGGTGACCCCGATGCACCCAATCCGCTGATTCATGCAGCGTTTGGCTACGCGGCGCAGATGGCGGTTATCGATCGAAGCACCGGCCTTGTCGAGCGTGTTGTCGCGGTGCACGATGTGGGCCGCGCGGTGAATCCGTTGTTGTGCGAAGGTCAGATCGAAGGCAGCGTGCACATGGGTTTGGGCTACGCACTCACCGAGCAGTTCCCTCACGATCCCGAAACCGGTTTCCCCACCAACACCACGTTGCGTTCGCTCGGAATCATGCGCGCCAAAGACGTGCCGATTATCGAAGTGCAGTTGGTCGAAGTGCCACAGCCACGGTCTCCGTATGGCATCAAAGGCGTTGGGGAGATTGGCCTCGTGCCAACGGCACCGGCCGTTGCCGCAGCGCTGTTTGATCTCGATGGCGAATGGCGCAACACGCTGCCAATGCGCCCAAAGTCGGAAGCCGACGACTGAGCAAAATAGTGTACGCGATTGCGCCAGTTTGGCTGGCGCATCGAAATCTCTGGGCTACCGTGCCTCTCTGTAATCACCAAGAAAAAACGTTCTCTAGCTGGCTTGGAGCCACACGCCATGGTCAATCGATTCTTGCTGATGTTCGTAGCCGGAGCACTGTGTGTGGGCTGCAGTTCGACCACGTCTACGGCGGCAGTTCCTGCAACAGATGCTGCTGAAACATCGTCCTCGGCCGTCTCTGACTCGACCATCGCAGTCACCGCACCGCGCTGTGTCAGCCCTACGGGCAATGAGACCATCAGGATTTGGCATATTCTTCCTGACCAAAACGCTGGGAAACTCTTCAACGAATTTGTTGCAGAATTCAATGCCAGTCAGACCCAGATCACGCTCAAGTCCGAGAGCCTCAAGGGCTTTGGTGCGATGCTCGATCGTTTGAACGCTACGCCAAAGGCCAATTGGCCCGACATCGTGATCTCGTCAACTTCGTCCCTGGAGCGGCTTACCGACGCTGCTGGCACCATCACCCCGGCTGAGTGCCCATCTGGCACGTCAACTGCGGCTGGCTTTCTCCCGGCTGTCGCCGCCGCGTACAGCGTTGAAGGTGTACTGCGCGCTGTGCCCTACGGCGTGTCTACGCTGCTGCTCTTGTTCGACGCGAACGAGATGACTGCAGCAGGTCTCGATCCGAAGCGTCCACCGACCACGCCCGAGGCGTTGTTGGCGGCTTCGAAGGCTGTCGTAGAGCGTGGCGTCAGCAAGTACGGCCTCGTGATTCATGAGTGGTACGCCAACTATGTGATTCAGCAATGGGCCGCCCAACGTGGCGAGATTGTGGCGGCGCCGAACAATGGTCGAAATGGCGAGAATATTTCGGTCGACTTCAACACGGCCGACAACCGGGCCGCGATGAAGTGGCTCGACGAGTTGGTTCGCACTGGTGGCGCCACATGGATCGGCGGGCAACAAACGGGTCAAGAAGACCTCGTTCGCGTGATCCTCGATTCAACGATGTCGATTCACACCTCAGGTTCGATTGGCGACATTTTGGCTGTTGAAGGTCGTGGCCAACTCTCGAACTTCAAGCTTGGTGTCGGCCCCATGCCTGGTCCTGGCGTGGGCGGACTGGTCGGGGGCAACGCAATGTTTGTGATCGATCATCAGGCGCCAGAGCGTGCCGGAGCAGCGTGGAATGTAGTTCGTTGGCTCACCCAACCAAGTCGGATGGCACAGTTCGATGTGGCCACCGGCTACATACCTTCAAGCACGGCCGTTGCGGCTGAGCCTGCGCTCGTAGCGGCATGGAAGCAACACCCTGAGCTCAAGGTTGGTTACGACCAACTCAAGGCAATGTCGGGCAGCGCGGCTTCGGCAGGCCCCTTGTATGGGCCTTCGATCGATCCAGTTTTCTGGGCGCTGACACACGCGATTCTCGATGATCACGCCGAGCCCGGTGCAGCCCTCGATGCTGCGTCGAAACAGGCCAATCAGTTGCTTGCCGACTTCCTCGCCAAGCGTCCAACCCGATAGCGGCTCACGCCGGCCTATTGGTTCTTGCCTCGAAAACAGTTCCAGCTGGTCTCGACGCGGGGATCATCGGCTTTGGCATATGTGTCGCCCGGGTAGAGCAGAGCGCACGCCTCGTCGGCATCGATTTTCACCACGGTGAACTCGTCGTTACTGCGGTAGGTACAGACCCATCCGTAGATGTCGTTTGACATGTTCACCGAGGTTGCCTCGAGTCCATAGAGGCCGTCGCAGTACTTGCCGAAGTCGATCGAGCCGAGCCGCTCGTCGGACTTGCGCTGAGTCTGGACGTACTCGCTCATTTTGAACGCGCCGAAGGTGGCGCCGAACCCAAGCCCGAGGGCGAAGATACCTGTGGCAATGCGATTCATTTGCAGTCGCGAACGTCGAGGTAGGGGGCAAGGAAGGGACGGCACCGAATGGCGAAGTCGCGCATTTGGCGCAGCGTTGGTTCGTCGAGGCCGTGTGTGACGAGATCTGGCAACAGTTGGGCGCGGTAGTTCTTCACAGTGTTGAGCTTGAGCCCCGAGATGTCGGCGATCTCTTTGTACGAGGGATCGTTTGAGCTCAGTAGAGCAGTCCAGAGCTTCGCATGGCCGCCGTGATGCACCAGTGAGGCAAAGCTTGACAGGGTGCGATACGGCGAGCGAGTGGCTGGCAGAAGCGTCTGCACCGCTGGATCTACCGGTGCGCTGCCGGTGGTGACGACCGACTCAATCGCAGCGAGTTGATATGCCAACGGTGCGCTCTTGGAGATCACCGTGGCGATGGGCAGCAACTCCCACGCGTCGCGAAGCACCTGAGCCACCCACAGGTCGCCTTGGGTAATGATGGCGAGTTTGGCCGATGGACATGCGAGGTGAATCTCGGCCAACGCGTCGAGGCCGGTGCCCTGCTCTTGCGGAAACGAGAGGTCGACGATGGCGAGATCGAGGTGATCGATCTTCTTGAGAGCGTCGCCCACGTCGGCGAGCGCTACAGCGACCGCGACAGAGTGGCCGAGTTTGCTCTCGATAGCGAGTGCAAACAGTTCGGCTAAGGCGCTGGCATCATCAACGAGCAACAACTGCGCCACGATGGTTCCTTTCGGTGAGTGCCACGTTCGCTTGAACTTTGGTGCCAGTGGCCGTGGGGGTCACAACGAGCTGGTCTTGGCCGAGATCTTGCTGCAGCGACCACAGGGCGCGGCCAACAGGAAGTTCGGGGGTAGTGAGGCCACCAGCATCGTCGGTAATGGCAATGCTGAGGTGGTGTTCGGTCTGGGTTACGTCGAAGCTAATGCGAGTGGCGCCTGCGTTGAGAGCATTTGAGGTCAACACGCTGACGGCGTGCGAGAACTCTCGGCCCACCTCGGTGGACACGATCATCGATACTTCGTCGAGCGAGGGGACGCGGTCGATGAGCACGCCGTTGTTCTGCGCCCTGCGGAGCCACGGTTGGATGATCTCGGCGACGCGCACAGTTTCTGTGGCGAAGATCGCATAGAGTTGGCGCAGTCGAATCTGATGGTCGAGGTCGTCGAGCAGTTGTGCGACATCTTCGAGTTCGATGGACCGTGATTGCACCTGGATCGAGACCAGACGCAACTGCGCGCAGAGGTCGTCGTGTAACCAGTGGGCGTTCTTTTGGTGCTCGATCGATGCTGCCGAGCTGTAGGCGCGTTCACGGTCGGCCTTTTCGTTGTCGTTCAATTGGTTGAGTCCATAAGCGATCAACGAAGCAATGACCACCCAAAGATGCAGCGCGATCAGCACCGGAAATGCCGTGCTCCAAACCGAACCTGTTGGCTGAAAAGCGGCTGCGCCGAGCAATCCTCCGACAGCGCCAAGGTGATAGGGGGAGACGATAAACGCAGGCCACCATCGGGCGGGCCGCAGATGCCATCCGAGGGCCCACGAGGTGAGCGCAGCATCGGCGCCGAGGGCGATGCCAATGGGCCACGTGTTCAGCGAGGCCCATCCGGGCATCACTGCGAACGCGCTGGTGATGAGTGCCAACGCGAGAACGGACCGCACCACGACTCGGGCGCCGTAGGGAAAAGGCAGGTCTCGCCCGATGAGTACAAGCAGAAGCTGTCTCACCGAAAAGAGGAGGCAGATGATGCTGAAGGCAATTGGCGCGAGCACGATTACTGATGAGTTCGGGCGGTTGCGTGCCGTGAGGTGATATGTCCAACCCAGCACGGCTGCAGTGAAAAAGGCAGCTGCTTCAAGAACGCCCGCCACCTTGGTGACCGCCGAGCGAGTGGGGCTCTCATCGTTCCATGCCTCGCGGCCCGCAATCAGCGCCAGGCTGCGTTCGGCCGACTGGCTCGCTGTTGTCCCTCCCATAGCGTGTCAGTCTCGCCGATACGACATGTACAG
>Ga0114969_10002603_pt1 | contig 14782 bp, 11 predicted proteins | sample M_130807_MF_Meta_FD_87316 | JGI IMG/M metagenome (GOLD analysis project Ga0114969, IMG submission 87316) | Freshwater microbial communities from Lake Montjoie, Canada to study carbon cycling - M_130807_MF_MetaG | ecosystem: Environmental > Aquatic > Freshwater > Lake | place: Lake Montjoie...
CTGGCCGCCAACTGGGTCAGCGGTGACCTGGCCGCGTTCCTCAACCGCGACGGGCTGGACATCCAGTCCAGTCCGATCAGTGCTGCCACGCTTGCCGGCATGCTCAGGCGCATCGCTGACAGCACCATCTCCGGCAAGATTGCCAAGGATGTCTTCGAGGCCATGTGGTCCGAGCGCAGCGATGCGGACGCCATCATCGAAGCCAAGGGCCTGCGGCAGATCACCGACAATTCGGCCATTGAGAAAGCGATCGACGCCGTGATGGCCGCCAATCCCGGCCAGCTGGCCGACTATCGCGCCGGCAAGGACAAGCTGTTCGGCTTCTTCGTCGGCCAGACCATGAAGGCCACGCAGGGCAAGGCCAATCCGGCACTGCTCAACGAACTGCTGAAGAAAAAACTCGGTGGTTGAGCTCGGCGGCCGCGGCGCATTGTGCCGCTTCGTGCTCGAGGCTCACCCGGTGCGTGGTCATCACGTCGACCTGGGCGAGGCCTGGCAGGCGCTGCGTGCCGTGCATCTGTATCCGCCCGCCGTCGAGGCGCTGCTGGGTGAGGCGGTGACCGCCGCGGTGTTGCTCGCTGCAACGCTGAAGTTCGGTGGCCGACTGACGCTGCAGTTCACCGGCAATGGTGGCGTGTCACTGCTGGTGGCGCAGTGTACCCACGACTTTCGTATCCGCGCGGTGGCGCAGTATCAGGAAGAGCTGCCGCCGCTGGCGGATTTCGCCACGCTGGTTGGCGACGGGCGCCTCGCGGTGACCATCGAGAGCGGCGCGCCCGGCGGGCGCTACCAGGGAATCGTGCCGCTCGAGGCCGCCGGCATTGCCCCCAGCCTCGAAGCCTATTTCGCCAGTTCCGAACAGCTGCCAACCAGTCTGCGACTGACAGTCGACGGCAGCCGGGCGACTGGCCTGCTGTTGCAGCGTCTGCCGCAAGCCAGCAGCGGCGAAGCGGCTGCAGCCACGGCGCAGTCAGTGTGGGAGAGTCTGCAGGCCAACCTGCGGCAGCTCACCATCGCCGAACTGCAGCAACCCGTAGAGCAACTGTTGCCGCAGATCAGCGGGGAGTTCGACTGCCGGGTCTTTCCGCCCACTGAAGTGCTCTTTCATTGTGGCTGCAGTGATGGCCGCGTCAGCGACATGCTCCGTTCGCTCGGCATCGACGAGCTGCGCGACATCGTGCGCGAGCAGGGCAGTGTCACCGTGAGCTGCGAGTTCTGCCGCCGCGACTACCGCCTCGACGCGATCGATGTCGAAGGCCTGTTCACCAGCGGCACTGCGCCGCATCCCGCCATCCGCCCAAACTAGTTCTCCGCGGATGCTCCGCGCGAGCAGCTTCTCATCATGACATAACGCATGCGTGCGCAATTGCGGCTTGTGCCTATCGGCATTATGTCCGCACGGCTTCCTGCAAAGCGATGCCCATGCTTAATTGCAAGCATGCTCAGCGAAGCAAGCGAACTGGTTCTCATTATGAGAGCTCGCGCCCGCTTCCTGAGCTTGAAGTTCGGGGCAGCGTGTTCTTGCGGTGGCGCGCAGCCGGGTCTCTTCAATAAAAGGCCGTGAGACTCATCGCTCTTTTGCAAAGGGGATCTATATGCGCAAGTTGAATCCTGATGAACTGAAGCAAGTTCACGGCGGCTGCGGCTCGCCGCCTAGCTGCGGTGGTGGCTCCAAGCACGGTGGTGGTTCGAAGCACGGCGGCGGATCGAAGCACGGCTGCCGCTGATACTGCGCTGATGGCAGTCCCGGAGCGGTTCATTCCGCTCCGGGCTTTTCCGGGCTCCTGTGCGTGCCGCTGTTCGTGGAGCAGGGCCATCGGAAGTACAAATGGGAAGCGTGATGGTCGACCGAGTGTTTGCTGACAAGCCTGGCCCGGGAATTTCATCTGTGACTTCCCTGCAGAATCGCCTGCCGGTGCGTGGCAACGAGCAGGTCGAGATCTACCTGCTTGGCCTCGGATCCATTGGCCGCTACATCCAGTTCATTGAAGACGCGGTCATCAGGGATCCCGGCTCGGATCTTTCGGAGCTGACTGCCGAGTGGCGTGCGGCGGTTGCTCACTACCAGGAACTCGAAGCCAGCGAGCCGGGCATCGCACTGCAGGGCAGTCATCGCCAGCTGGATCCGGTATTCGTGCCGTTGGCCGCCAGTCTGCAGTCGCACTCTTCTTTTCGTCGTACCTTCGACATCCTGCCAACCAGTTTCGGAATGGTCGAACTGGACCGGCTGATCGTGCACCAGCCCTCCGTCACCGGAACCTTCGTCGATTCAATCAAGGCGCGTTTTGGCTCGGCCCCCTCTCCGGAGGCGCTGTTTCATTTCTGCCTGCCCGCCGATGCGCAGCCGCCGCCGGTTACGTTGCGGAAGATCGGTGCGCGGCGTTTTGTCTTCAGCAGCGACAGCACGCAGCTCAGCTCCGGCGAGCCGTCCGTGCTGCCGGTGGAGCAGGCGGCATGCTTGCCGGGACTCGATACGGTCTCGCGCATGATCGGGCTCGGCGTCGGTTTTGGAACCAACTTCCTCAACGTCGTGCGGGTCGGTGGTCGATATCTTCTCAACAACGGCTATCACCGCGCCTGCGCACTGCGGTCGCTGGGCGTCAGTCACGTGCCCTGCGTCATTCAGCAGGCGACCAGCGTCGAAGACCTGCAGGTCGTGGTCAACCGGCGCGTGGCTGCGGACGCCTCGTTCTATTTCGAATCGGCGCGCCCACCGCTGCTGATGGACTACTTCAATCCGCGGCTGCGCAAGCTGCTCCCGGTCCGCAAGGCGGTCCGGCGCATTGAGGTCAATGTCGAGGTCAATGAATTCGTGTCCTATGAATAGCAACGACTCGCCGAAGCATTCCCTGCGGCTGGTCAGTCCGCCGCCGCCTGAAGACGACGCCACGTTGTTCCGCTCGGCGGCAGTGGCGGGTTCACAGTCGCAGTGGCTGGGCAGCGTCATCCTCGCGCCGAGCATGACGCGGCGGGTCTTCACGATCTTCGCAGTGCTCACCATGCTGGCATTGCTCAGTCTGCTGTACTGGGGCGAATACACCCGCAAGGAGAACGTCAAGGGCTGGCTGGTTCCGGATCGGGGGCTCATTCGCATCTTTGCGCCCCAGTCCAGCACCGTCACCAGCGTCAACGTGGCGGACGGGCAGGACGTGCATGAGGGCGTCACGATGCTGGCCCTCTCGACCGAGCGACAGAGTGCAACTCTCGGCGCCACGCAGCAGGAAGTCGGGCGACAGCTCCGGGCCAGGCGTGAAAGCCTCGGCAACGAGCGTGTCCTGAAGGAACAGATCCACGCCCGCGAGCTGGCGTCGCTCAGAGAGCGGCTCAACTCACTGGTGCTGGATCAGAAGGCCCGCGAGCAGGAGCTGGCGGCCCAGCAGCGGCGGGTCGATCTCGCAAGCGCCACCTACAAGCGGCTCGAGCCGCTGTACAAGCAGGGCATCATTGCTGCCATCCAGATGGAACAGCTCGAGGACGATCGTCTCGACCGGCTGGCGCGCCTCAAGGTGCTGGAGCGCGAGAGCGCCGCGGCCGCACAGGATCGCGCCACGTTGGCTGTCCAGCTCAAGGAGCTGCCGCTGAAGCAACAGTCGGAACTTGCGGAGCTCGATCGCAGCATCGCCGGGCTCGATCAGGAGCTGGCAGGCGTTGAAGCGCAGCGCGAGCTGGTCATCGCAGCGCCGCAGTCCGGCACGGTCACGGCGATGCAGGTCAAGCGCGGGAGCAGCGCCAGCCCCACTGTGCCATTGCTGAGCATCATTCCGTCCGGCTCCGTCCTCGAGGCCGAACTCTTCGTCCCGAGTCGGGCCCGCGGCTTCATCCATCCCGGGCAGCGCGTGCTGCTGAGATATCAGGCGTTCCCGTACCAGAAGTTCGGCCTGTTCGTGGGGTCTGTGGTCAGCATCTCGCGCTCGGCTTTGTCGCCGGACGAGCTGGCCCGTGAGCGGGCCGGTGCAATCGGTGTGCGCGAGCAGTCCGAGCCCGTCTACCAGGTCAAGGTCCAGCTCGAGAGGCAGTCCGTCAGCGCCTACGGCAAGAGCTTCTCGCTGCAGCCAGGCATGCAGCTGGAGGCCGACATCGAGATCGAGCATCGCCGCCTGATCGAGTGGGTCCTCGACCCGCTCTATTCCCTGAGCGGAAGGCAGACGGCATGAACATACTCAGTGACATTCGCATGGGCTGGGGCCGCAGGCTGCCGATGGTGTTGCAGAGCGAGGCGGCCGAATGCGGCATTGCCTGTCTGGCGATGCTGGCTGGCTATCACGGTTACCACACCCACCTCACGGACCTGCGCCGGCGCTTCGGCGTGTCGCTCAAAGGCGCGACGCTCGAAGACATCATGCGCGTTGCCGGGCATGTGGGCCTGTCGAGCCGGCCGCTGCGCCTCAACATTGACGAGCTGAACCAGCTGCAGATGCCGTGCGTACTGCACTGGGATCTCAATCACTTCGTGGTCCTGGAAAGCATCCGCGGTTGCAATGTCGTCATCCACGACCCAGCGGCCGGAGTGCGCCGCCTGACCTTGGTGGAGGCCTCGGAGCATTTCACCGGCGTGGCGCTGGAAGTCGCGCCGGGACCGGACTTTGCCCCGGCCGAGGCGCCGCCGCGGGTCCGCATCTGGCAGATGTTTGGCCGCTTTGCCGGGCTCAAGCGCTCACTGCTGCAGTTGCTGCTGATGGCTGCGGCCATCGAGGTCTTTGCGATCGCCAGTCCGCTGTTCATGCAGTGGGTGGTGGACCAGGCGCTCGTGTCCGCTGACCACAGCCTGCTGACGATACTGGTGATCGGCTTCACGCTGTTGCTGCTGGTGCGCACCTCGGTCACCGCGATGCGCGACTGGATGGTCATGGCAATGACCTCCTCGCTCAAGGTCCAGGCGCGCGCCAACCTGTTCTCGCACATGATCCACCTGCCGACTTCGTTCTTCGAGGCGCGTCACCTGGGCGATGTGATGTCGCGCTTCAATTCGCAGAGCACCATCCTGCAGGCGCTCACGACCGACATGATCGATGTGGTGCTCGACGGTGTGATGGTCGTGCTGACCCTGGTCATCATGGTCATCTACGCTCCGCTGCTGGCGCTGATGGTGGTCGCCGGGGCCGCGCTGTATGCCGCGATCCGCTGGGTAGCCTATTTGCCGCTCCGGCAGTCCTCGGCCGAGGCAATCATCTGGGAAGCCAAGCGGGACAGTCACTTCTTCGAGACGCTCCGCGGCATCAAGACCATCAAGCTGTTCAATGCGCAGGAATCGCGCCGCTCGCATTGGCTCTATCTGCTGGTGGAAGCCATCAACCGCCAGCTCACCGGCCAAAAGCTGCGGTTGCTCTTCCAGACCTCCAACACCCTGGTGCGCGGCCTGCTCGCCATTCTGGTCGTGTGGCTGGGTGCCGAACAGGTCATGCGCAATGCCATGTCGGTCGGCATGCTGCTGGCGTTCATCGCTTACAAGGATCAGTTCCTGGCGCGCATTAGTGCGCTCATTGATCGCCTCGTCGACCTGCGGGTCCTCGGACTGCACTCGGAGCGCATGGCGGACATTGCGCTGACGGCGCCCGAGGCGCGCAGCATGCAGCCGCCGCGTCCCATGCCCACGCAGCCGGCCGCCATCGAGTTGCGCGGGGTTCGCTTCCGCTATGGCGTCAATGATGCCTATGTGCTCGATGGCATCGACTTCCGCGTCGAACGTGGCGAGTCGGTGGCGATCACGGGCCTGTCCGGTTGCGGCAAGACCACGCTGCTCAAGCTGATGGCGGGGCTGCTCGAGCCGAGCGAGGGCGAAATCCTCATCGACGGCGAGCCGATCGCGCGTATTGGCGTCGAGCAGTACCGCTCGATGATCGGCGTGGCGATGCAGGACGATCAGTTGTTTGCCGGTTCCATCGCCGACAACATCAGCTTCTTTGCACAGCGCCCGGACAACGAGCGCATCGAGGAGTGCGCGCGCCTGGCGGCGATCCACGAGGATATCGCCGCCATGCCGATGGGGTATCACTCACTGATCGGCGACATGGGCACCATGCTCTCCGGCGGACAGAAGCAGCGCGTGTTGATCGCGCGTGCCCTGTATCACCGTCCCGTGATCCTGCTGCTGGACGAGGCCACCAGTCACCTCGATCTGCAGCGCGAAAATGCCGTCAGCACCGCCATCCGCAACACGCATGTCACCCGGGTCATCGTTGCGCACCGTCCGGAGACGATCGCCTCTGCAGACCGCGTCATCACGCTCAACAGGGGCAAGCTGGTGCGCAACCTGAGGCAGATCACGCGCGAGGCTCTTGCTCCGGCCCGCTAGGCAGCGGCGCGTCGTTCAGACGCGCAGCGAGAACGGCGTGAAGTCGGTGTCGCGGTCGTAGTAGTCCTCCTGCTCGGCGCGCTTGAGCGCCCGCACGACCTTGTAGGTGGCCGGCGTCATGACGATTTCCCAGCCGGTCTTCAGTACGTATTGCGTCAGGGTCACCTTCAGCAGCAGGGCGTTGCTCCACACGCCGGCGAAGGCGATGGTGTAGAACAGCGACGAGTCCACCAATTCGCCGCAAACCGTCGAGCCGATGGTCCGCGTCCACAGCCAACGGCCGCGCGTCAGGATCTTCATGCGCGCCAGCACGAAGCTGTTGACGAATGAACCGCACCAGAAGGCGATGATCGAGCCGGCGATGATGCGCGGAGTGCTGCCGAATATCGCTTCAACGTGCACCTGGTTTGGCGCCCATTCGCTTGCCGGGGGCAGGGTCACGATCACCCAGGCCATGAACGCTGCGAAAGCCAGTGCGGAAAATCCCGCCCACACGCAGCGGCGGTCGCGCGCGTAGCCGTACACCTCGGTCAGGATGTCGCCGAAAATGTAGGAGAGCGGAAAGAACAGGACCCCGGCGGCAAAGGTGACATCTCCGATCACCGGCAATGTCAGCGTGGCGACCTTGGATGCGCCGATGAGATTTGCGCACAAAAGGATCGTGACATAGGCCGCCATGAACAGTTCGTAGTACCGGTATTGACGTGGCGGCACGCTGGTACTTGGCGAACCCTCTGGTTTTAATGACATTTTTGTCCGCCTTGAGTGTCGTCTCTGCTTCGGTACACAATGCTGACACAATAACTACGACCTGAGGGAGGTCTATCATGAAGTCCTATTCCCGTACCCGGGGCATTCTGCTGTCGGGTTCGACAGCGTTGCTCGGTCTGCTCGCTGGGCAGCCCGCAGCGTTGGCTGCCGCTCAGGAGGTCACGCTCGAGGAGGTGATCGTCACTGCCCAGAAGCGTAGTGAATCACTGCTGGAAGTGCCCCTGTCCGTCGAAGCGGTGCAGGGCGACAAGCTGGTCGACGCCGGCATCATGCGCCTTGATGCCCTCAAGGCCTATGTGCCCAACCTGCAGGTGACGGAAACCGCCACCGCCAACAACATCTATATCCGCGGCATCGGTTCAGGCCTGAACCAGGGCTTCGAGCAGTCTGTCAGCACCTATGCCGACGGCATCTATCGCGGTCGCGGCCACCAGTCGCGCATGCCTTTCCTGGACCTGGAGCGCGTCGAAGTGCTGCGCGGTCCTCAGCCCATCCTGTTCGGCAAGAACGCGGTGGCCGGTACTGTGAGCCTGGTCAGCGCCCGGCCGACGAAGCAATTCGAAGGTTATGTGCGCGGCTGGTATGACCTGGACCAGCAGGAAAGCATCGCCGATGCAGTGCTGTCCGGACCTCTCTCCGATACGTTCGGTGCGCGCGTGGCCGTGCGTGCCCGCCGGTCCGAAGGCAATGTGCGCAACCTGACGCTCTCGCGCTGGGAGCCTCAGCGCGATGAGGCAAGCGGTCGACTGACGCTGGACTGGAAGCCCTCGGATCGTCTGGATGCCTCACTGCGCGTCGAGACCGGCGAGCTGGACAGCGTGGGTCGCCAGATCGAGATCTTCGGCGAGACGCCGAGCGACAACCCGGCATTCAGCGGGCTGACGTACTCGCAGATCGCTGCCGGCGGCGCACTGCCGCTGATTGGCCGTCCCAACGGACTGCCGCAGGGCACCAGCCCGTCGGCCAGCAACAATGTGATCGACTTCCGTCGCAGCAGCCAGGGTGATACCAGCAACTTCACCCCTTGGGAAACCGGCCTGACGATCAACTACGCCTTGCCCAACAACCTGACGCTGACCTCCGTCACCGGCTACAGCAGCTACCAGCTGGCCGAGACCTGTGACTGCGACTTCACCGGCGCCACGGTGTTTAATGCCGGTGTCAACGAGGACTACAACCAGTTCAGTCAGGAACTGCGTGTGACCTCGCCCAAGAGCGATCGCTTCTCCTGGATCGGCGGCGCTTATTACCAGCGCTATACGCTGAACGAAAGCGACTACCTCTTCGTCCCGTCCAACAGTCTGGCGATCCCGGTGCTGGCGCTCAATCCAGGCATCGGCGCCAACTCGGCGGTGTTCGCCAACGCCGCCAACCCGCGCGTGTTCCAGGAGACCAGCAAGCTGTGGTCCGCGTTCTTCCAGGGCACCTACCAGCTTGCCGATGGCGTTCGCGTCACGGCCGGCGGTCGTTACACCAGCGAAGACAAGACCGGCTCACGCGTAACGACGCTGACCTCCGGGCTCGGTGGTCCGCTGCTGCCTTCGGCCACGTATCCGCTTTTCGGTGCGGTGCTGGGCATCGTGCCGCACGCACTGAGTGGCAAGCGCTCGGAGAACAACTTCGCGCCGCTGATCAACGTGCAGTGGGATCTGGCCAAGAACGCGATGGCTTACGTGTCCGCTTCGCGCGGCACCAAGTCCGGCGGCTTTGATGCCCGTTCCAACAAGCCCCCCGTTGCGGGCGGCACGGCGCTGACCAGCGGTACGTTCGAGTTTGCGGACGAGCGCGCCACTTCCTATGAGTTGGGCGTGAAGAGCCGCATCAACGACAGCGCTGAATTGAGCGCGGATGTCTTCTACACCGACTACAAGGACCTGCAGACCACCGCGTTCGACGGTGCCATCGGCTTCACCGTTGGCAACGGCAGCGCCAAGGTCAGCGGCGTTGAGCTGGACACCCGCTGGCAGGCCACTTCGGCCTTCCGCCTCAGCGGCTCGCTGGCTTACCTGAAGTTCGAATGGTCCAGCTACTTCGGTCAGTGCGCCTACGGTGCCACGCCGATCGCCACCGGTCCGAACGCTGGCAACTGCGACCACGCGGGCGAGTCGAACCAGCTGGCGCCGCAAACGACTGCCACGGTCAGCGCCCAGTACGACTGGCACCCGACCGCGTCGTCGTTGCTGCGTGGCGTCCTCGATGCCAACTACAGCGACGGCTACCTGCTGAACCTGAACCTGGATCCGAAGGCCAAGCAGGACGCCTACACGAAGGTGAACGCGCGACTGGAACTCTCGGGCCTCAGCAACAGCCGCTGGACCCTGGCGCTGGTGGGACGCAACGTGGCCAACCGGGTCACGCTCAGCTACGCCGGTGATACGCCGCTGGCCGCGAAGCTGTTCTCGGCTCGCAGCTACTACGGCTTTGTCGAGCCGGGTCGTTCGCTGGCTCTGGAAGCGCGCTACCGCTTCTGATCCTCACGGGCCTGGGCGGCGTCGAGCGCTTCGAGATAGCGCACGCCGCCCAGGCTGTTCATCTGCCCCAGTATCCAGTTGCGACGTGACTGGACGTACGCCGACGGCGCATCCACGCGCAGGCGCACGGGATTGGGCAGCACCGCGGCGAGCAGGGCTCCCTGCTCGCCATTCAGTTTTCGGGCCGGGCGCTTGTAGAAGTGCTGCGCCGCTGCCTCGACCCCATAGTAGCCGCGCCCGAACTGTGCAATGTTCAGGTACATCTCCAGGATGCGTTCCTTCGGCCACAGCGTCTCGATCAGCAGCGTGAAGCCGGCCTCCAGTCCTTTGCGGAAATAACTGCGTCCAGACCACAGGAAGAGGTTCTTGGCCACCTGCTGCGAGATCGTGCTGGCCCCGTGCACGCGTCCGCCGGCGGCGTTGCGGCGTACCGCCTCACGGATCGACTTGAAGTCGAACCCGGTATGGAAAGGGAAAAGCTGATCCTCGGAGGCGATCACGGCCAGCGCCGCTTGCGGCGAGATGTCTTCGAGAGCGACCCACTGGTAATGCGTGCGGTAGTCGCGCTCGCCGGCACGCAGCGCAGCGATGCGCGCCTCGAGCATCATCGCGCTGGTGGGCGGGTGGACGTAGCGGAGCAGCGCCACCAGTCCCACCGCCAGCAGCAGCAGCGTCAGTGCCAGCAGCAGCAGGCGACGCAGCCAGCGGCGCAGCACTGGGCGTTCCGCTAAGCCTGGATGAGGCGCGCCGTCTGGATGATCACGTCTTCCATCGGGGCGTCGGTGTAGCCCTGGCGCCGGCCGGTGGCGACCGCCGCGATGCGGTCGATCGTATCCATGCCTTCCACCACGCGGCCGAATACCGCGTAGCCGTGGTTGCCCGGACGATAGTCGAGGAAGTCGTTGTCCTTGAGGTTGACGAAGAACTGCGACGTGGCGCTGTGCGGCGCATTGGTGCGCGCCATCGACAGCGTGCCGCGCAGGTTCAGCTGGCCGTTGTCGGCCTCGTTCTTCACCGGGTCGCGGGTTTTCTTCTGGCTGAAGTCAGCCGTGAGCCCGCCACCCTGGATGACGAAATCCGGCACGATGCGGTGAAAGATGGTGCCGTCGAAGAATCCGTCTTCGACATACTTCAGGAAGTTGGCAACGGTCAGCGGAGCGTCCTTTTCGAACAGTTCCACAGTGAAGGCGCCATGCGTGGTTTCAAATTTGATCATCGTGGTGTCCTGGCTTCGGAAATCCGGGGGTGGCCGGCCAAATCGGCGTGGCAGCGTACGTGAGAGAACCCCGCACGCACAAGCATTTCCGCCACCGCCGGGCCCTGATCGCTGCCGTGTTCCAGCGCCAACGCGCCGCCGGCGGCAAGGTGCGCAGTCGCGCCGAGAATGATTTCACGCAGGGCGGCCAGGCCGTCGGGTGGCGAGACCAGCGCGCTCTGCGGTTCATGGCGCAGGGCCGGGTCGGTCAGGGCAGGGTCGCCGGGTGCGATGTAAGGCGGATTGCTGACGATCAGATCGAACAGCTGTCCCTTCAGCGGCTCGTACCAGCTGCCCTCCACGAAGCCGCAGTTTGACACCCGCAGCGCATGCGCATTGGCTGCGGCGATTGCCAGTGCGGCCGGCGATGCGTCAGTGGCCGTGACCTGCCAATGCGGACGTTCCAGTGCAAGCGACAGCGCCACCGCGCCTGATCCTGTACCCAGATCAAGCACGCGCGCCGGGCCATCCGGACCCAGCGCCAGTGCGCGTTCGACCAGCAACTCGGTCTCGGGTCGCGGCACCAGCACAGCGGGGGTGACCTGCAGCGGCTGCGACCAGAACTCGCGCTCGCCGGTGATGTACGCCAGCGGCTCGCCACTGGCGCGGCGCGCGATCCAAGCTACAAACGCCTGATGCGCTGGAGCGGGGCAGGGGGCGCCGGGTTCCGCATGCAGGAAGCTGCGCGAGCGGCCCAGGGCACGCGCCAGCAGCAGCTGGGCATCAAGCAGCGCGCACCCGCGCGAGCGCGCCCAGTCCAGCATCGTTGCCAGGCTGCTGTCCGCGGCGGGAGTTGTAACGTCTGATCTGCTAGATTCCATCGCCCTGTGACTTCTTCCCTGGAGTGATCCATGCCCGCGCCGGCCCCTTCCGGTTCTGCCAGCACCAGCGACATGCTGGACGCAGCTTGGCGCCACTTCAAGTCAGGCGCGCTCAAGTGCCTGCCCATGATGATGCCCGCAGTGCTGGCAGTGCAGGCGGCCGACATCTACTGGCTGCTCGCCGGTCACCGCAGCGCGCGACTCACGGATCCAAGAGATGGGACCTACTACCTGCTGACGGTAGTCGGGCTGCTGCTCTTCGTCTGGCTGATGGGTGCTGTGGTCCTGCGACTCCAGTCGCTCCGGGCAGGGCAGTTGCGGCCCGCCGCGATGGATCTGCAGGAATCCGCGGCGATGTGGCCCAGCCTGTTCGCCGCCACCATGCTGGCCAGCCTGCTGGTCATGGCTGGCCTGTTGCTGCTCGTGGCCCCAGGCATCTGGCTGTCCGTGTGTCTGGCGCCGCTCTATCCGGTCGTGCTGATCGAGCGCCTCGCCCCGGCAGCGGCCATCCGCCGCTGTGTCGCGCTGGTGCGGCCGATGTGGGTCAAGGCACTGGCAGCCATGGTGATCGGGGTCCTGATCATGCTGATCTGCCTGTTCACGATCGGCCTGTTGCTGGCTCTGCTGATCACGCCCATGGGGGGCGCCAGCGCGCCCATGGCCAATGCGGTCAGTACCACCACGTCACTGCTGGCAGCGGCGCTGGCTCAGCTGTTCTTCATGTCCCTGGCGCTGGAGATCTACTCTTCGGCCAGCGCTTCGGCCTGATATTCCAGAGCCAGCGCGTTCAGCAATTCGTCGAGCTGGCCGTCCATCACGCTGGCCAGCTGGTACAGCGTCAGGTTGATGCGGTGGTCGGTCACCCGGCCCTGCGGGAAGTTGTAGGTGCGAATCCGTTCCGAGCGGTCGCCGCTGCCCACCTGCAGCTTGCGGGTGCGCGCCTGCGCCGAGGCCTGTTTCTCCTGCATCGAGGCGAGCAGTCGTGCCTTAAGCAGCGACATCGCCCGTGCACGGTTCTTGTGCTGTGAGCGCTCGTCCTGGCATTCGACCACGATGCCGCTGGGGATATGCGTGATGCGCACCGCCGAGTCGGTCTTGTTGACGTGCTGGCCACCGGCGCCCGACGAACGATAGGTGTCGGTGCGCAGGTCCGCCGGGTTGATGTCCACATGGTCGATTTCCGCCAGCTCCGGCAGGATCGCGACCGTGCAGGCCGAGGTATGGATGCGGCCCTGCGCTTCGGTGGCCGGCACGCGCTGCACCCGGTGTGTGCCAGATTCGAACTTCAGCCGCGAATACACGCCGCGGCCAATCACACGGCAGATGACCTCGCGGTAGCCGCCATGCTCGCCCGGATTCTCGCTGACGGTCTCCACCTGCCAGCCCTGGTTTTCGGCGTAACGGCAGTACATGCGCAGCAGGTCGCCGGCGAAGATCGCCGCCTCGTCGCCGCCGGTACCGGCGCGCACTTCGAGGAAAATGTTGCTGTCGTCATGCGGGTCGCGGGGAACCAGCAGGGCACGCAGGGACTGTTCGCGGCCCTCCATCTCGCGCTCCAGGCGCGTGACTTCCTCGGCGCCCATCGCACGCATGTCGGCATCCGCGTCGCCCTGCATGTCCCGGGCGGCACTGTGCTCGCCTTCCAGACGCAGGTAGTCGCGGAACGCGGCGGCGGTGGGCTCCAGACGGGCATATTCCATGGACAGGTCACGGAACCGATCCGGATGCGCCAGGACCTCCGGATCAGCAAGAAGGTGCGCAACCTCTTCGCAGCGTTCGTTCGTCTTTTCCAGCTTTTTTCGGATTGAATCTTTCATCATCAGCTATAGTCACAGCATCATGTGCATCACGCCGCGCCCCGTCACCCGGTTGTCCAGGCTTTTGGCCGTGGCATTGCTGGCGCTGCTCTGGCGGCCCGCAGCCGTGACTGCGGCGCCGCAAGTGAGTGCGGATTCCGCCATCATAGCCGCTGAGCTCGCACTGCAGCGCGGTGATTGCGCCGCGGGCAGCCGCGAATATGTCTCTGCTGCCAGCGCCAGCAGCGATGCCAAGGTGGCGTCGCGTGCCGCCGAAGTGGCCATCGACTGCGGCCAATATGTGCAGGCTGCCGAGGCGGCTGCGCGCTGGCGTGCGCTGACTCCGGGTGACAGCGCGCCGCTGCTCTTCGCCGTGCGTTCCGAACTGGGCCGTGCGCGCGTCACCGAGGCGCGTCGCCGAGTGCTCGACTGGCTCAACTCCAGGCCCGCGCCCGATGACGCCGCGGTGGCCAAGGGCATCCTCGAGATCGCCGGCACAACCGGTGCCGAGATCACCTTCGCAACTTTCCGCGATATCCAGCACGCACGGCTCAACGGAAAGCAGGCGCAGGTCGCGCTCGCAGAGCTGGCGGCGGATGCGTTCGATTACGCGCAGTCGCTCAAATATGCTCAGGGTGCCGAGAAGGCAGGCATCGACGCCCGTGCGCTCAGTCCGCTGCGTGTACGTGCGCTGGCCGGTCAGGGCAACGCCGAGCAGGCATTGGCCGCAGCAAAAGAACTGGCCAATGACGATCCCGAGCAGGGACTGGTCGAGGTCGAGACGCTGATCGGCATCGGTCGCGAGAGCGAGGCCGAGTCGCTGCTGCAGCGTTTGCGCGAGGATCCGCAGCTCAGCGTGCAGGCCACGCGCCGCCTGGCGATGATGGCCTTTGCGAAAGCCGACTACGCCACGGCCGAACAGCTGTTCGCCGAACTGGTCACCAACCGCGAGACGGTGGGGCTGGCGGTGTACTACCTGGCCGTGATCTCCGAGCGTCGCGGCGACGTTGACTCCGCGATGAAGGGTTACGAGCTGCTGGCGCGCAGCGGCTTTGACGACGGCGCGCGTCGCCGTGTCGCCGGTCTTTACATGCGTGATGGCGAGCGCCTGCAGGCCATCCGGCTGCTCTCTCCCGACGACGATGCGGGGCCGCGCGAGCGGATCGGAGCGGAACTGGAGATCGCCGGGCTGCTGGCCGAGGGCGGCAGTCCCAAAGATGCCGTGGCGCGGATCGACAGCGCACTCCAGGGTGCTCCCGGCCATCCCGACCTGTCCTACCAGCGCTCTGTGTATCTGGAGCGCATCGATCCCGCTGCTGCCATCGAGAGCCTTGAAGCGCTGCGCAAGCAGCGCCCGCAGGACATGACCATCATCA
>Ga0114969_10002606_pt1 | contig 14777 bp, 7 predicted proteins | sample M_130807_MF_Meta_FD_87316 | JGI IMG/M metagenome (GOLD analysis project Ga0114969, IMG submission 87316) | Freshwater microbial communities from Lake Montjoie, Canada to study carbon cycling - M_130807_MF_MetaG | ecosystem: Environmental > Aquatic > Freshwater > Lake | place: Lake Montjoie...
GTGCCAACTCGCAGGTCCTCAAGACCGATGGCGAGGATATGCAAAACCGCGCGCACGATTGCTATTTCTCCGGCGCGCACGCGGCCAAGGATTCCACCATCGCGTGGATTCTCGGGGCCCAAGCCGGCCTTAATATGCCGCTCGCCGGCGCGACGAAACAGCAGTTCGACAAGATGGTCGCGCTCAACCTCGGCCATCTCGACAAAAGCGGCGTCGCCGAACTCACGTTCAAGGGACGCCACGCTTGAAGACCGCGAATCTTGAAATCGCGCATCGGTCATCGCGCATCTGCAATTTCCGATTTCAAGCCATGCGCTCAAAGGCCCTTCAGGGGTGAGTGATCGCTGGTTTGAAATTCCGAGGGGCCAAATGACCGCTGCCAGACTTCACGATTTCACGATTTCTAAAATTTAAAAACGCCAAAGTCGAAATCGCCAAAACCTGACAGGGCAAACGCACCCTCCATCGCTGCGAGCGCGCCGGAAAATAGCTCGCGTCGTTCGGCGGCAAGCAGGAGACCGACGGTTTCAAGACGCTCTACCCAATCGTGATCGGCACCCGGTTCCCGCCAGCGCGCAGCATCGGCGTCGATCGCGAGGGCCGTCACGTCGTGCACGTGTCGCTCAAGCGCGAATTCATCGGAGTGATCCTGCAAGACAAGCGAAGCCCCGCCGCCGTCGCCGGCGAAGGCGACGATCTTTCCGCTCTAAAGAGTAATTAAACCGCTGAAACAGCGAGGGACGAAGACACCCAACGCCGAGTGCGACTCACGTTTCGATCCAAACGGTGCCCAGCGAAAATATCCCTGGGCATTCAAGGCCACTACGCTTGGGCGGAACGATGCAGGGAGGGGGAAAAATGCGCCGCGTTTTTGAGGACGCGGCGCGAAGGAGCGAGTGGCGCGCGATCAGGCGCGCATTTTTTTCCACGTGGCGAGACAGCGCTCAGCGGTCTCGAACTCGGAGTAGCGGCTGCCTTCCTGCTCCATCAGATAAAACTCCACGCCGCCGACCGACTCGACCGTGGCGAGGATTTCTTTCCACGGCGTGACGCCCTCGCCGAAGAGGACGCGGAAACCTTTCTCCTCGGCGCGCGTGCCCGGCGCCCAGTCCTTGAGATGAACGCTCTGGATACGGCCGGGGTGGGCCTTGATCCAGGCGATGGGATCGGCGCCGGCCTCGATGCAGGTACCGACGTCGAACTGAAGTACGAACTCCTGCGGCGTACCGGCCGCGAGCAAGTCCATGATGCGGGTCTCACCCTCAATTGTTTTCCACTCGCTGGCGTGATTATGGAAACCGGCAGAGAGGCCGTGCTTCACGAGTTCCGCCGTGGCGATGGCGAGATCGCCGGCGAGTTTTTTCCAACCCTCGGCACCGACAGCGGTGCGGGGGGCGCTCGCGAGCACGAGGGTTTTCGCGCCAAGAATTTGGTTGAGCTCGATCGCGCGGCCCATCGTCTCGCCGGGTGTGAACGACGCGAAACTATTGTGCGTCGAGTAGCAGCGCAGTCCGACATCCTCGAGCTGCCGGCGAACATCTTTGGCGAACGGAAACGTCCACCCGAAATACGGCGAATAGAACTCGACGCACTCGTAGCCGAGCTTGGCGACGGTCTGGAGCGTCTTGGGGAGATCCTTAGTGAGTTCGCCGCGAACGGCGTAGAGCTCGATGCCGATGGGATATTTTTTCGGCTTGGTCGGCATCGCCGTCAGCGCGGTGGCAGCCGCGGCCGTTTGGGCGCGGCCGGCGAGGGAGCCGAAAGCGAGGGCCGCAGGGACGGCAGCGGCGGCGGCGAGGAAGCGGCGCCGGGAGAGCGCGGCGAGCGAGGGAATCGGAGACGATGGGGTGGACATATTTTTTTTGGGAAATGAAACCGTGGTCGCAAGGTGGGCAGCGAAGGGGAGTGGCGTCGAGCCGGACGTGGCCGCGCGTCGACCGTTGCTGAGTTTCACGCATTTTTCCGAATCGCACGGGACGCGACACTGGAGGCTCACGTGGAAATCGCCGCGAGCAGCCCCTCGCGAAAACTCAACGTTTCGTAGCAGCGATGAAACAGACGACCAACGGGCGGGCCGCCAACGCGATCAGCCCGTCACCTGGGTCTTAAGCTCGTGACGTTTTGCCGCTGGGGCCGCTCGGTCGCCGCGATCTGTACCCACGTCTCGTGATATTTGGACGATAGTCGAAACCCCACTCGCTCACGCTCGCGGCTACCGCTGTCAAAAACTTAAATGACGTTGGTAGGAAGCTTCTGGTCGATTGATATAACCGGCCTCACTCAACAGTGACGCGCCGATCGCCTTCGCGCCCGCCTCCAGCCGTTCGGGCCAGCGTATTCGGTTGATGCTCCCGACGCGTTGACGATGACGACGAGGTTCGCGGGCGGGTCGATCGCAGCCGCATGGAGGCCACTTTAGAATCGGCCCTGCATGCCAATCGTGAGCGTCGTGCCCTGAATGATCTCGGTGTCCAACTGATCGGGAACGCCGCGATAGAATTTCTGCGGGGCGTTGCAGAGGTTCGCGACATCGCAGGTCAGGCTTAAATGGGGTCGGAGTTCGTAGGCCACACCGAGGTTTACGATTTCACGTCTCATCACAAAGCGGTTCCGCGCGATCGTCGCGATCGCATAGGACTCGGGGTAATCACCCGTCACGTTGTAGAGCACCCGGGTGCTGAAGGCGCGGTGTCTCCACGAGAGGCTGAGGTTACCCGTCATCGGAATGAAACGCGGGATCTGGCCATTACCCAGATTGATATTCCCACCAAAGTTCCCGTGGGTGTTGAGCAGCGTGTAGTTGGCGTTAAGACTCAGCTCCTTCAACAGTCCGGGCAGGAACTTGAACGCCTGCACGTAGCTAAACTCCCAGCCCTGAACGAACGCGGTGCCGGCATTGGCCGACGACAGCAGCGTGAAGCCATCGTAGTCACCGTTGTAGCCGTTGTTCACGCCCGTCCCGATGGTGCCTGAGTTGATCCCGGTCACGATGTAGTCCGTGATTTTCTTGTGAAACCAGCCGACGGAAAAAGCGCCCGCCGGCTCGAAATAGTATTCGAGGGTCGCATCCCCATTCGTCGCGGACTGCGGCAACAGAGCCGGGTTGCTGATGGTGAGCGTTCGGTTCGCCTCGCTCGGGGTTTCGTTGGGCACGGCGTTGGTCATCGGGGGCCGGCCGAAACTCGTGGACCAACTCAGGCGGGCCTTGAGGTTGCGGGTGAGGTTCCGGTTGAGATGAATGCTCGGAAATGACTTGGTGTAACGGCCCTCGATCTCGCGGCGATTGTTGGCAAAGTCACGCTGGGCGGATCCGATGGGGTCCACCGCCTGCTGGGCAGCGGTGCTGGCAACGCGGGAGCGAACCCAGCCATAACTGCTCGTGTCGGTGGTCTCGAGGCGCACCCCAGCCAGAAAACCAGTGCCGGCCACTTTGCCCTGCGTCATGATGAAGCCGGCCGTGACCGTCTCGGTCACACTGCGGGACAGGGTGTATTTCTGAGCTTGGGCATAATAGAGATCCTCGCGCCACAGCGTCGGTGTGACGGGTTCTCCGTCCTGCATGAATTGAGCGAAGTCCCACGTGGGAACACGCCGGCCGGTTTTCTTTTCATCCCATGTGATGACGTCCGGGTCGTTGGCGAGGGCAGTGGTGCCGGTGTAGTTCCAGCGCCGGCGGTCATCCGCATCCGTAACGGTTTGCCGGCGCCATTGGCCGCCGGTCTTCAATGAAACAGCCAACGCCTCAGTGGGGAGTCGGAGGCTGATGTTGGCGCGGAGGTCCTTCACCAGATGCTCGTTTTGGATCCCTTTGTTGCTACTCAGCGCAGTCGGCGCGGGCCGATAGCTTTGGGGACTGGTCATGTCGGCTCCGGCGGTTTGCGTGAACCGCGGGTAGAGATCCGACTGCGTGCGATCGAGAATCCAACCAATATTCGTGACCCGATTTATCAGGGCGCCGTCGTTGTTGCCGATGCTGTAACGGGTCCGGCTGACCAGTGCCGCCGTGTCGAGGGCCACTGCGCCGAACGTGTGTTCCGCGCCGAGGTCGGCGTGCCGCAGGCGCTGGAAGCGCTCCGCCAAGGTGGAGGTCACATCGATGAGCGAGGCGGCCACCGGGCGGACTTGGGTGATGCGGGAGGTGTAGCCTGGAATGACGCCAGAGGTCGTCGCGTTGGGCGCCGTCTGGTTGGTGAAAGCGCGCGTGGTGTATCGGCGGCGCGCGGGCTCAAACGCGTCGTTGTAAATCACGTTGAGCGTGAGCTTGGTGCCGGGCGAAAGCCGATAGTCGAATTTGGTGCTGAGGCTGGCTTGTTTACGGTTGTTGAAGTTGTCCTCCGTGCGGTAGTCCCACAGATACGCGGGCGTCGTGAGCGTGTTCTCGAAATCGCGGGTGGTGCGGAAATTGCCAAAGACGTTCTCACTGTAGAACAGATTGACCGCTACGCCGAGGTTCCGCGCACCGCCCAGGACATCAAACACCTCCTGATACGACGCGTTGAGGAGCGGATGGCTGGGATGGTCGCGGCGCATCGGAATCTGCTCGGTAAACGAGGGTGCGAAGCGCGCCGCCAGGGCGTAAGTCAACCGGCGTTTTTCCTTCATGCTCAAGGGTGAACGGGTCTTGAAGTTAATCGTTCCGCCCAGCGAATCCGCCCCCCGGTCAGGCGTGTGCCCCTTAATCAGCTCAAGTTGGTCGAACATGGCCCCGGTAAACGCCGTCATCCGGGTCTGCCGCGACATGGCCTGAAAGCTCGACATCATGCCTCCGTCGATGGTGATCGTATTGAGGCCGAGGCTCATGCCGCGAATGGTAACGCCTTCGACCACCTCATCGCCGGGGATGCCGGCGACGCCGGGCAGACGCATCGCCAATTCGGTGGCGTTCATGTTCGGCAGGTTGCCGTAGGTATCCATCGCGACGACATTCTTGACGTTCTCAGCGTTACGTTGAGCCGTGAGGGCGGCGGCGGTCCCTTCCCGCTCTCCATTCACCGTAAATGCGCCCAGCCGATAGATAGATGCCGTCAGATCGAAGTCCCGGATCGCCTGCTCGCCGAGCGTCACGTTGATCGTGACGCGCTTGGAATCGAGGCCCGTGTAGCTGGCGACGATCTCATGGGTGCCGGCCGGAAGACCAGTGAGCATGAAGCGACCGGTGCGATCCGCGACCGCCACGATTCCCAGGGTGGGCAGTTCGACGTGCGCGCCTTCGAGGAGGTTACCCGTGCCGGCGTTGCTCACGGTGCCGGCGACGCTACCCGTCAGCGCCGCAGTGAAATTCCTCGCCGGCTCGGCCGCAATGCCCGCCAGACCGGAGAGGGCGGCAAGCAACATCCAAGCGGCCAAGTGGTGAAAGCACGCCCAGTAGAAAGGCCGGGGAGAGCAGCAAGGAATGTTCATAAAGTTGTCACCGCGACTGGAAGGGGCCGAAGATTTTTTTGACGACGTGGCTGTCGGAGGCGTCGTCCACAATCACCACGCGGTAGTCTCCGCCTCCGGGTGCGACGCGCAGAACGACGTGCCCGCGATCACTCGCCAGTTTCTCGATGCCCATGACCACATCGCGGGTGCCCGGGTGCAGATCGGTGGCAAAAATGTCGCGGGGCCCGGCGTAAACGCGTTCCGACCGGAGGCGTTGCCAAACCCGCGCGGTCGGATGCCCCGAATCCCAGGTCGAGATGATCCAGACGCGCGGCCGCAGGGAGCCGACGAAGAACTCGTTTTGTGAGTCAATATAGCCGTGATGATTGAGCAGGGCAGCCTCGACCGGGCCGACCGCTTTCGCCACGGGCGTTTCCACGTCGTGCCACAACGGATACCCTTCCTGCGGGATACCCGGGAGGTCGCCCCCGCTGAAATAATCGAATTTCCCGTAGCTCACACGAAAAGCGATGCTGCACATATTTTCGTTCGGCCAGTCGGCCGGCGGCACATCCGCCAGTGCAGGAAAATGCTGCCGCGTCTCCCGCCCCACCCCCGTCCAAACCTCGCCGTTCGCACTGATGTTGCGCACTTCGAAGTGAGGAAACTTTACGGGATCCCGTTGCAGGACGATCTGGTCGTTGCGGCCCGGCAGGAATCGTTCCGCCTTCATGCCGTTGTGGGCGGACTGCCACCGGACAAAGCTGCGGTAGTTCCGCGTGGCGATATCGGCGATTGCCTTCGGGTAGGCGTAGTCCGGCCACCCGCGGTCCAGCATCTTGCCGATCCGGAACGATTCACCCATCCAAGTCATGCCCGTGAGTTGGTAGTCACCGTGGAGCGCCTGGGGCTGGCTGCCGGAAATCCCGCCCATGTGGTCGGGGTGGAAGTGCGTGATGAGCGCGTAATCAATCGTCGGGTGTAGCTCCCGGCCGAGTGTATGGCGTAGGTACCGGGCAATCCATTCACCGGCCGGTCGCGTGCCATCCGGTCGATCCGGCGTCTGTCGCGCGGTCTTGCGCGGAAGTTCGCCGGCATCGACCAGCAGCGACGTTCCATCCGGAAAAATGTAGAGGCCGGCATTGCCCCGGCCGGTGCTGATTTGATGGATATCGAGCATCCCCGGCACCCAGGGCGCGATCTCACTCCCGACGATATCTTCACCGCTCATCAGGCGGGGGCAGAGGGCGAAAAGGACAGTCCCGAAAAGAATTATCTTCAGATGAGGGATCTTCATGGAGCCTGCACGCTGCGGGCCGCAAAGGGCCCGTGCACGGATAATACGACTCCCTCGGCCCGTTGATCGTCGATCACGATCACGCGGTAGTGCGCCCCGCCGGGATCGACCCGCACCACAACGTGCCCTTGGTTCGAGGCGATCTGACTGATCCGGTCGAACAACCACGCCGTATCGGATTCGCCGAAGAGCTTGACCATGTGGTCGCGGCGCCCGGGCCATTGCCAGTTGGTCGTGAAGATATCGCGCGGCCCCGGGTACGTACGTTCCGACAGCAGGCGACGGAGGACGTCCGGACCCGGCTGGCTCGCGGCATAGACAGAAACAACGTGTATCCGCGGTTGGAGCACGCTCAGGAAAAAGTCATTGGCGGCGTCTCCTGGTGAAGCGTGGTGGTTCAACAACGCGACATCAACCGGGCCGCAGACCCAGGCCACGGCCGATTCCATTTCGTCCCAAGCCCCTCTCGTGGTGCTCGGGACGCCGGACATGTCGCCGCCGCTAAAATACGAAAATGCCCCATAAGAAACCCGCACAGCTGTGCTGCAGTTATTTTCGCTCGGCACGGATCCCTCCGGAAAGCGACTACGGGTGGCCGTGCCACTCCCGGTCCAGACCCGGCCATTGGCCGCGAGATTGCGAATTTCGAACGTGGGGAAATCCTGCGGTGCACCCCGCAGGACAAGTTGGTCTGACCGGCCAGGAGCAAACGTTTCAACGCGGAGCCCTCGGTGCTCGAGCTGCCATTTAAGAAACGCCCGATAGTTCAGCATCAACTCACCGCCGGACGGGGCGGGATAGTCATACCTCGGCCAGCCGCGATCGAGCAGCGTGTGCAGGCGCACCCCCTCGGCCACGTCCGTGATGCCCGTCAAGCGGTAGGTGCCAGCGGGCGCCCGCGGCGAGGCGGGCTCCAAGCCGCCGATATGATCCCCGTGAAAATGAGTCAGCACAACGTAGTCCAACTCGCCCGCGGCCCCCATCGGGTGCATCCGCTGAACGTAACGCGCGATCCACTGTCCGGGGCGCAGCGTGGCGTCGGGGCGCGGGGGCGCATCGTAACGCGATTTGACCTTTTCTTCCCGATAGCCGGCGCCCGCATCCAACAGCACAGTGGTGCCGTCCGGCAGTACGAGGAAGGCCGAGTTTCCCGTGCCGGTGTTGATGTGATGAATGTCGAGCATTCCTCGCTCCCAGCGCGGCAGCGCCTTCCCCGGCACCGCAGCCAACGCGACGGGAACAGCCACGCTGAGCATCGCCAGCGCCAGGATTCGCGCACACGCAGCGACGTTAACGACAGGCCATCGGAGTGCCGGGCAGAGGATAATCATCGGGTCGATGCTCAGAATTTTACGGTCGCGCTGAGGGTGGCGCTGACGGGATCGGTATAGCGATAGATATAGTTGGGCCTGCCGGTGGCGGCGTTGAGGCTGTTCGCCCCGGTCTTGTAATAGTCGCTGTTGCCCTGGGCGAGGTCGTAAACCCGGTTCAAACCGAGCCGGAAGCTGGTCCGCTGGCGGAAGATTTTGCAGTCATAGATCACGTAGAGGCCCAGCGGACAGGAGGCGCCGCCTCGGTAGACGGCGGCATCAAGAATCGCCACATTATAGTCGGGCGTCCACACGCCGGTCAGACCGAGACGTAGCCCGGCTGGTCGGGTAAACTGATAGTCGAGCACAAAGCTCCCCGTGTAGGGCGCACTCCGACGACCGGTGACGACGGTGATGTTGGTATTGGACAGCAAAATATTTTGGGCGTTGGCCAGGTAGCTCGCGTTCTCCGCTTGCGTGCGGTCGCCGCCGGGGGCGTTGGCGGCGGCCGTGCGAGCGACGGCGGCGTCGAGCATCCGCTTGAAGTCGGAAAAGTCGCGCGTGGCTTCGACCTTGGATTTCGAAAACGTCAGACGGGCCTGCAGGCCATGGGAGCGTTTCCCGATGAGTGTGAGTTCGATCCCAGAAGATTTTTCCTGCGAGTCGACGGTGCGCCGCTCGTTGCCGAGACCAGTCTCGACGCGAAAGTAGGCCGGGGAGCTGGGCAGAAGATTATTGGGATTGAAGAGGTCTTCGAATTGCGAAGGCGTGACCGTGTCCGGGGTCCACGCGTAGCCCATGTGCTGCCGTTCGATCTCGTAGGCGGCGATGGTGTAGAAGACCTTGCCGTGAAACAAATCGCCTTTGAGCCCACCCTCATAGGTGCTGCCCTTGCTGGGACCGAGATCCCGTCCGGTAAATGTGAGCTGAGACTGAAAGTTGAACGACTGTGAGTAGATGCCGTAGAGGCTGACGCTGGCGGCATCCCTTTTGAGAAGTGCGTAGGTGAGGCCGGCGAGCCAGCTCTTGGCCGTGAGGGTGTACTTCGGATCGTAGCGATACATTTCCGGGGCCTCCTCGGGGGTCTTGAAGAAAGTGACGAAGCCTCGGGCGTCGGTGGCATAGGCGGCATCGACCGGGTTTTTTCGAGAGAGCTGATTATAACTGATGCCGACGAGTGAGTTCAGGCGGCCGCCAAAGTATTCTCCTGAGGCTGAGGCGGTATAGTTGCGGGTGTAACGAACGTCGATGAACGGACCGGTATTCAGGTAACTCTCGAACACCGTTGGCTGGAAGGTGGCGGTGCGGGGCAGGTTACCGAGGAGAAAACGATTCCAACCGCCATTGCTCAGGGCGCGGGGATCGTCGAGGTAGGCGCGAAACTGCAGGAGGTTGTTGGCCGCGAGCCCCGGTTCGGCCGTGTTGGCCAAACCGAAGCGGCGGTTGACCGCGTAGTCGCGGCTGCGCGTGGCGGTTAACACGAGATATTGCTTCATCACGCGGCCGAACGCGAAGGGGTAGGCGGCGGAGAGGCGCCCGGCTTTCAGGGTGTTACCAAAGACTTTGTAGGTCGCGATATTCCCCGGCATATCGATGTAGGGGCGCCCGGCGCCATCGACGTCGATCACCGGAGCCGTGGTCACGCCAGCGCCGAAGGCGACATCGTTGCGATCCTGATGCTGAAACTGCTGGTTGTAGGATGCCTGGAGGGAGAGCTTGCCGATGTTCTGCTCGACCATGACGGTGACGACATTGTAGGGCCGGTCGAGGTAGTCGCCGATGCCGCGGAGATTGAAAGTGCGGTCGAGGCCGTGAAAGAGCTTCTGGGAGCCGTTAGGCATGCGCACGCCCACAGTTTGGCCTTCGAGCAGCGACATGACGTTGCCGCCCGTGCCGGTGCGGTCGATCGCGTCTGGGCTGGTGCTGGTGCGGTGGATGATCTCGCCGTCCGAGGTGTAGACCCAACGGTTGTTGGTGGCGAAGGAGCGGCCGGGGGCGGCGACATCGCGGATGGCTGCGTAGTTGTCGGCGCGGCGGCGCTCAAACTGGCCGCGCTCCGCTTCGAGACTGATGATAGTGTTCGCAAACGGCCGATAGGTGACGGCGATGTCGCCCGCGCGAAAGCGTTGATAGTTGCCCTCGACATAACTTTTGTCGGAGCGGTTGACGACGTTGAGGCGGATCGCCAAGTGGCGATTAATCTTACGGTTCAAGTCCAACTGCAGCCGGTAGGATCCGAAGCTGTCGTAGAAGGCAAGACCCTCATTCGCGGTGATAAAGCGCGCGCGTTTCGTGGTCGTGGTCGCCTGGCCACCCGGCGCGGAGTCACCAAACAGGAGGGAGTTGGAGCCCTTGCCGAAGTCGAAGCGCTCGACGTTGTAGGTGTCGGACGGCACCATCCACGGGAAAAAATTGCGCGAGGAGAGCGGGGCAAACACGTTGCCGCTGCCGCCGCTGGTGAGGCCGCGAAAGGTCAGCCGATCGTTGTCACTCTTGGCCTCGATGCGCGGGACCGCGGTGACTCCCGAGACGAAAGCGGCGGCATCCTCTAGATTGAACACGCCGATATCGTTCATGAAATCGCGAGTGAGCACATCCACGGTCACCGGCACTTTCACCAATTCCTGTCCGGTGCGGTTGCCGAGGAGCGTGGAGGTGGCGCTCCACTTGTCGTCGACGGACTCCGTTATTTCGAAGGGAGAGAGCTCAATCACCTCAGTCAACTGTTCCGACGCCGTCCGCACCGAGTACGGCTCAACGCGCGGGGCGGCGCTGGTTTTTGGCGGAAAAAGGGCTCCTCGCCGGATCGTGATCGCCCCGGTTTTGGCATCCTCGCCCCCCATTAATGTCGTGCCCGCGAGCATCGCGTCGAGGGCCGCGCGCGGCGTCATCTCGCCCTTCACCGCTTGGGTCCGCATGTTCTCCACCGCGTCCGCTGGGAAGAGAACCTCACGGCCCGACTGCTCAGAAAGTCGCTGGAGCGACTTCTCAGCGGTGTCCGCTGGGAGATCGAATAAGACGCGACCGGAGAGGTGAGCGGCGGCGCCAGCCGTTTGGGCCGAGACCAAGCAATTCGCAACGAGGCACAAGAGGGCGGTAAACGCGCCGCGGAAGGATACACGCAACATACGATGAGTGTACGCGCGAACACGCCTCGTTAAGCAAAGGCTAACCTTGAACATGAATCTTACATTTGGGCGACGGATGGTTAACAAATCCGTTACGATTAACCCGACTTAGTAACCCGACAATGGGTGCGGGTCGTAGAACAACCCTTTCATTACCGACGAACCTGAATCCAAAGGGATCGAGCGGATCGGTTACAGGGCCGTCTCGTTCATGGCTCCGATGGTCCAGCACCCCGCGAAGATCGGCGCATTCGCGCCCCGAAGAACGCGCTCACGCCCACGCACTCCGCCACGGAGACGCCCCGCCCTACTCCATCGGTTTTACTTCTTTCACCGGCCACTTCGAAACCGTCACACCCTTCGCGCTGCGCGTGCTCACGGGGATCGCCCCGAGGTCGAAATCAACCTCGCGCACCCGGGCACCGCTGCGGCCGTCGATCAAGACCTTCACCTGCTTCGGCATCTCTTTCTCCGTCTTCGCCACGTGCAGCCACACGATCTTCGAGCCCTCACTTTTCACGAGCGGGTAGAGTTTGTCGCGCGAGAGGCCGCCGATTTGGAAACGTTTCGCGAAGGCTTTTCCACTCTCTTTGTCCTGATAGACCATCGAATAAAACGCCGTGTCGCCGTCCTTCGGGAAGATCGTGACGTAAATAATGTCGCGCCCCATAAACACCTTGTCGGCCACCTTCGCGACCTTCAGCGAACCGTCGCGCATAATGCAGAGCACCGCGTCCAGAATCGTGCAGTCTTGGATGTAGTCGTGCTGGCGCCAGTTGAGGCCGATAAAGCCGTCGTCTTTGTTGACGTAGAGGCGCTGGTTGGCCGACACGACGGCCGAGGCGTCGATCTGCTCAATCTCGTCATAGCTCGTGCGGCGCTTATGGCCTTTACCATATTTTTCCTGAAGCAGCTCAAACCACGCGATCGTATAGCCGGTTAGATTCTTCAGGTGGGCCTTCGTTTCCTTCATGCCGTCTTCGATTTTCTTGAGCGCTTCGTCGGCCTGGAAACGGTTGTAGGCGGAGATGCGTTTGATCCGGATTTCGGTGAGGCGCGTGATGTCCTCGTCGGTCACGTCGCGACGCAGCTGCTTGAGAAACGGTTTCAGGCCCGTGCGGATTTCGTGCAACACGCTCTCCCACGTCTTCGATTTCTCAATGTTCCGATAGATGCGCTCCTCGATAAAAATGCGCTCGAGGGAATCCCAGTGCCACTGCTGCTCCAGTTCGCCGAGCTTAATCTCGAGCTCGCGCTTGAGGAGCTCGCGCGTGCGCTCGACGCTGCGGCGCAAAATCTCCTTCACGCCAAGGAACTGCGGTTTGTCCTTTTCGATCACGCACGCCGCCGGCGAGAGCTGCATCTGGCAGTTTGTAAAAACGTAGAGTTGCTGGATGACCTTCTCCGGCTCGGCACCTTGCGGGAGGTGGACAAGAATTTCGACGGAGTCGGCCGTATTGTCATCGACGTGTTTGACCTTGATGCGGCCCTTCGCGTTGGCGGTCAAAATCGACTCAATCAGCGTCTCGGTCGTCGAGCCGAACGGCAACTCGGTGATCGCGAGGAGATATTTCGAGCGCTGCTCGATCTTGGCGCGGACTTTTACTTTTCCGCCGCGCTCGCCGTCGTTGTAGTCCGTGAAGTCCGCGATGCCACCCGTCGGAAAATCCGGGAAGATGCGGAACGTTTTTCCCTGGAGATGATTGATCGCCGCGCGGCAAAGATCGTTGAAATTGTGCGGGAGAATCTTGGTCGCGAGGCCGACCGCGATACCCTCGGCGCCCTCGAGCAGCACAATGGGGAACTTCGCCGGCAACGTGACGGGCTCCTTCGCACGACCGTCGTAGCTGAGCTGCCAGTCCGTCGTCTTCGGGTTGAAGAGCACGTCCTTCGCGAAATTCGTGAGGCGCGCCTCGATGTAACGCGGCGCCGCCGCCTCGTCGCCCGTGAGGAGATTGCCGTAATTGCCTTGCGGCTCGATGAGGAAGGCGCGTTGCCCGATCGCCACGAGCGCGGCACCGATGGACGCGTCGCCGTGCGGGTGGAGCGACATCGAGCGACCGACGACATTGGCGACCTTGTGAAAACGCCCGTCGTCCATGTCCCACAGCGTGTGCAGAATCCGGCGCTGCACCGGCTTCAGGCCGTCGTCGATGTGCGGGACGGCGCGGTCAAGGATGACGTAGCTCGCGTATTCAAGAAACCATCCCCGGTAACTCTTCGCCAGCGGGGAATCTTCCTCCTGCACGCTCGCACCGCCGCGCCGCGGGCCGGGAGTGAACACCGCCGGACCTTCGAGCACTGCGATCGGCTCTGCGGGCACCGCCAACTCTCCGGCTTTAGTCTCCGGCGGTGGCGTCGCCACAGGCGTCGGCACCGCCGCAGACGCGGCTGCGCTGTCGAGCGGCAACTCGGATTGGTCGAAGTTTTTCGAAGTCGGTTTCTTGGGCATCGCGCGCGAAAGAGATTGGTAAAACGCGCAGGCTGCCACGCGCCCGCGCCGCGCGTCAAGCGGCGCGGATTCACTCCCGATTAATCAGCACCCGGCGCCATCACACCGTGTCGCATTCACGCCGCACTCTCGTCCCGCCTCGGCGCCGCCGTTCTATGGCCGTGAGCCCCCCGAGCGGGTGAACCCCTACTTCGCCAACACCCGCAGCGCTGCCTCCACATCGACATCCCTCCCCGCGCGCACGTCCGCGAGCGTACGCACGACCTTCACGTCCGGCGCGACGCCCGCGTTCTCCAGCCGCCGCCCTTTCGGCGTCACATAGTCTTGGCGACTCAGCTGCAGCTCCCCTCCGTCCGGCAATCCATGATACCAGCTCGCGAGCACCGCCCCCGCCGTTTTCCGGCCGACAATCGTCGCGCGCCCGTGCTCTTGCAGCACCGCCGCAAAAATCTCTGCCGCACTCCCTGTCGCACCATCCACGAGCACGACCACGCTCCCGCCATAGCGCGCCGATCCCATCTGCCATGAGCTTTTCCCGCCGCGATACCCGCCACGCGTGATAAACGTCCCGCAGTCCACCGCCCGGTCAAAAAACTCTCCGATGGTGATACCCAGCGAAATGGTCCCGCCACCCGGATTGCGTCGCAGATCGATCACTACACCCGGCGCCGCGCGATTCGTTTTCAACTGATCGCTCAGCCAGCGACGGTCCGCCGGGTCGAACGCATCGAAGCGCAGATAAACGACGCCACCCGCCAGCACCCGCACCTCCTGCCGCGGCTTCGTCGAAAGGCTCTCCGCGACGATCGCCAGGGCCACGGGCTGATCGCGATCGTCCAGGAATTCCCACTGAGCCACTTCGCCCACCTGCGGCCGCGCCTCGCTGCGTTCCCCGAACGCGGTGCCATTCCGCGCGACGACGACCCAGCCGGTTTTGACGCCAGCCAACTCCGCCGGACTGCCCGCCACGAGTTCGCTCACGATCCAACGCCCCTCGACCCGCGTCATGTAAAACCCAGTACGCGCGCGCGTCTGCGTGCGCCGCTCCTTCGTCTGCGTCGGTGACAGCGCGTGCGTGTGACTGTCCTTCAGCAAACCCACCATCGCGCCGAGCGCGGCGTAGAGTGCCTGGTCGTCCGCCGCCGCCGCCGCCTCCGCACCATATTTCAAACCGGCCGCCGGCCAATCGACGCCGTGCAGCTTCGGATCGTAGTGCCAGTCCGCGACGA
>Ga0114969_10002608_pt1 | contig 14770 bp, 15 predicted proteins | sample M_130807_MF_Meta_FD_87316 | JGI IMG/M metagenome (GOLD analysis project Ga0114969, IMG submission 87316) | Freshwater microbial communities from Lake Montjoie, Canada to study carbon cycling - M_130807_MF_MetaG | ecosystem: Environmental > Aquatic > Freshwater > Lake | place: Lake Montjoie...
GGCCAGACCGTTGGTGACAAAACGACGTCGGGAGATCGCCATGGGTCGGGAGCATACCCCAGGCGTCTAACGGCAGATTGTCGTCAGTGTGTTCGCAAATGACGTCTCCGGATCCGGTCGTTGCCCCTTTGTTACACTCCGCGCCATGGAGGCCGTATGAGTCACGACGAGCGAGAACTGGCCCAGTTCATCCGCAACGGTGCACACGAGCGCACCGAGCAGGCGTTTGGCGACTACTTCACGGGACAGAACGCCTCGTGCGCGCTCGGTGCCGCGTACGAGGCGATGTATCGGCTGCCGAGAACGCCGGGCCGGCCGACGCGCGATCTCGATTGGTTCTTTGATTGCCTCGACTCGGTCAGGGCCTGTCCCGGCGGTGAGGGCTGCACGAAGAAGCTGTTTCTCGCGGCGATCATCGTGCACTTGAACGATGACCATCGCTGGTCGCGCGAGCAGATTGCGCAGTGGCTCGAACAGAACCCGGTGACGCCGCGCGCGATGTAGGCTACGAGTCGAGCGGATCGAGTTCGACGAAGGTGCCGGTCGCGAGCTGACCGAGTTCGTACGGCCCAATCGACGCGCGCACGAGCCGCAACGTCGGAAACCCGACCGCGGCGGTCATCCGCCGCACCTGACGATTGCGGCCTTCGCGAATCTTCAACTCGATCCACGACGTCGGCACCGACTTGCGAAACCGGATGGGCGGCGTCCGCGGCCACAACGCCGGCTCCGGCATTCGCGTCGCTTCCGCTGGTGTAGTCACGCCATCCTTCAGCATCACACCCGAGCTCAACTTCAACAGCGCGTCGTCGGTGACCTCGCCATCGACCTGCGCCCAATAGCGTTTGATCATCCCCGTCAGCTCGTGCTGCACATGACCGTCGTCGGTCAGGAGAATCAGGCCCTCGCTGTCGAAATCGAGACGGCCGGCCGCGTAGACATACGGCACGTCGATGTAGTCGGCGAGGGTCGGTCGGCCTTCCGCATCGGTGAACTGGCTGAGGACGCCGTAGGGTTTGTTAAAGAGAACGATCAATGCAGGAAGTTGCGTTGCAGGACGATGCCGGTTGCCATCAGCGTGATGGCAAAGAGGACCCGAGCGACCTGTTTCAGCATCGGTTGTTGGCGCGTGTCGGCCAGCCGAAGACAGATCAGCCCGATGCCGAGCGACGCCAGTCCAATCGCTTCCGGCCACGCATGCGCGCGCGCACGAAACACGGCGACACCCAGAGCCAGGGCGATGACGAAATAGCGGGACAGCACAGACAAATACTACTGCGGTAGGATCTGCTATGCGTAAATTGGCGCTCGTCTCGGTCGTGCTGTGCGCTGCCGTCGTACCGTTGATGGCGCAGCAAGATCCGCCGGCGCCGGTGGTGCTGGGGGCGGTGCGGCCGTTCACGCCAGCGGAGGCCGCGGCCCGGATGAGCGGGACGTGGAAGCTGAACGAGGAACTCTCGCCGCTAACGCGCGCGGGTTCGTCGCCGACGGCTGGTGCCGTGCCATCCCGGGGCGGTGCCCGCGGCGGCGGCACGGGCGGCGGTGGCCGTGGTGGCGCGGGACGCGGCGGCGTGACCGGCGGTGTCAGCCAGGCCCAGCAACAGGAACTGCGCGTGCGCGCACTCTACCGCGAGCTGAACGTCCGGCCGTCGAAACTGGTGATCACGGCGTCGGTCGGCTCGGCGAAGTTCGTGGATGAAGACGAGATCGAACGCCTCGTGACGATCAACAACAAGAAAGACAAACTCGATCTCGGCACGGCGATTCTGGATTGCAAGACCTACTGGAACGGCGCAGCGCTGACGATCGAACTCGACGCGGGTTCGCAGGTCAAGCTGTTCGAAGCCTTTGAGTTGTCACCGACCGGCCGCCAGTTGCTGGTCACGCTCCGGACCGGAGAGGGCAGCAATCCGAGGCCGGGGCAACTGCGCGCCAGTATTCAACGGGTGTACGATCGGATGGACTAATCCGATGGATGCAGTTCTGGAGTTCTACCGAGGCGCATCGCTGCCGAGCGGCTTGCGTCTGGTCGACGTGTGGGGCTGGAGCTTTGATCAGCATCGAAGATGCCCACGACTACATTCAATGGGTGTTTCCGCTGAACACCGAGAGCTCGGCTGATCCGGATGCTCCGCTTCTCACTGAAGAGGCGCGACGGGCCTTCGCGTGGGACGAAGTGCTCAAAGACCGCGTCCAAAAGTCACTGGCGGTGATGCTGCGCTTCTACGGTCTTGAACGTCTCCCGCTCCCCGACGACAAGCTGGTCGTGATTCGGGCGGTGACGTTTCCTGATCGTCGCGGCGTCTGGATCTGGCCCAACAATCACAACCACCTGCGCCTCACGCGCATCATCCGGAGTCTTCGATTGATCGGTCTCAAGAAAGATGCACAGGCGTTGGCGAAGTGCCTCGACGACATCTGTCGCGTGGAGGGCCGCGACATCATTTCTCAGGAGACGTGCGACCAGTGGCGCCAGGCGGCACGACGATGAGGCGAGCGATGTGGGTGTGCGCCCTGTTGATGTGTGTGCCGGCGATGGCCGAGGCGCAACACGATCATGCCGCGATGGCCGCGCCCACCCAGGGGTGGAAGTGGATGCTGGACGCCCAGGCATCGCTCAACCTCAACCTGCAGGCGCGCAAATACTCGGACCTGTACCAGATCGAATCGCAGAACTTTCTGATGGTGATGGGTGGCCGTCGCGTGGGGAAGGCGTCGCTGTCGCTCCACAGCATGTTCAGCCTCGAGCCCTTCACGCTGCGCGAGCTCGGCTCGGCCGAGGTGTTTCAGACGGGCGAGACGTTCGATCGGCGTCCGCTCAGGGACTATCAGCATCCGCACGATCTGTTCATGGGCCTCGGCGCCACGCTCAGTGGGGCGGCCGGCGCGAAGGCGACGTGGTCGTTCACCACAGCCGTCGTCGGGGAGGCCACGCTCGGTCCGACCGCGTTCATGCATCGCGTCTCGTCCGAGGCGAATCCCACGGCGCCGCTGTCACACCACACGCTGGATTCCACGCACATCACGCATGGCGTCATTGCCGGCGGGCTCACGTTTGGCGGGCTCACATTCGAAAGCTCCGTGTTTCATGGACGCGAGCCCGACGAGAACCGGCTCGATATCGAGATGGGCGCGCTCGACAGCTACGCAGGTCGCGTGTGGTGGCGCCGAGGACCGTGGGCCGCGCAGCTCTCGGGTGGCCACTTCACGCAACCGGAGCCCACGGAGGTGTCTGATCTGAACCGATATACGGCCTCGGTGGAATACAACGGCGCCACCAGCTGGAAGCCGTTCTCGTTCACGTTCGCCTTCGGCATGAATCAGCATCCCTCGCTTGGCGGCGACGGATTGAATGAATATGCGCTCCTCGTTGACGCAGCCTGGCGCGTGCGCCCGAAAGACCTCGTGTACACACGAGCCGAGCTGGTCGACAAAGACTTCCTCGAAGCCGGCGGCTACGACCCGGTCGGGTTCGAGCACGCACATCCGCTCTCTCGCGTCGGCGCCCTCACGCTCGGCTATCAACGGCGCGTCGCCGCCTGGGGCAAACAGACTCTGGGTCTTGGTGGCGACCTCACGGTCTATCGCACTCCCGCCAACCTCCTCGACAGCTACGGCCACCCCTTCTCGGTGCATATCTTCCTTATAGTTAAATCAACGTATTGACATACGTTGCTACCTGCCATATCTTGATCTTCGTTCCGCTGAACATCGCGGCACTTATCACGAGTGGCTGAGGGGCCAGGCCCGACGACGCCACAGCAACCAGGCGCATAACGCCCAGGTGCTAATTCCTGCCCGATCGACGGGGAGATAAGCACGCCGTGAGCGCCATTCTGGAAGTACCGCCGTCTATTTCTGTCACTGCAGCCCAGCCAAGCGACACCCGTCCTGGCGTGAGCGGAGTCGAACGCCGAGCCCGTATCGGCCTGCTCGGTTGCGGCACCATCGGCCGCGCGGTCGTCGCGGCCATCACAGAGCATCCGCACCTGAATCTCGACTGCATCGGTGCGCTCGTGCGTGACGCGGATCGTGCCCGTGCCGATGTGGGCGCACCGCTCTTCACGGATCCGGCACAGGTGATCGATCACGCCGATGTGATCGTCGAAGTGCTCGGCGGCGTGGAACCGGCCCGCACGCTTGTGACCCGTGCGCTCGAGCGCGGCGTGCCGGTGGTGACGGCCAACAAGACGCTCATCGCGGCGCACGGTCCTGCGCTCCGGGAACTGGCGCGCTGCACGCGCACGCCGCTGCTCTTTGAAGCCGCCGTGGTCGCCGGCGTGCCGTTTGTCGGCGCGTTCTCGCGCCGGCCGGTGCTGTCGGGTGTCAGTGCGCTCACAGGCATCCTCAACGGCACGTCGCACTTCATCACGACCGGCATCGAGCGTGGCGCCGACTTTGCCGATGTGTTGCGGAGTGCGCAGGCGAACGGCTATGCCGAGCCCGACAGCTCAGCCGATGTCAGTGGACGCGACGCCGCAGAGAAGCTGACCATCCTCCTGCACCTCTGCGGCGCCTCGTCGGCTCGCGTAGAGCAGTTGTGTCGACGCGGCATCGACACGCTTTCGGCACACGATCTCACGGCGGCCCGCGCGCTCGGCGGCACGATCAAGCCGATCGCGCATGCGAGTCTTGACGCTGCACGGCCCGGCAGCTGGGTGGGGCCCGCGTTTGTGCCGTCCACGCATACGTTCGCGCAGTTTCACGGCGTGACAAACGCCTTGCATCTGCAGTGGGGCACCGACGCGCCCGTGCTGTTCGCCGGTCCAGGCGCCGGGCCGGCTGTGACCTCCGCCACCATCCTCGATGACATCGTCGAAGCGCTGACCGCGAAAGAGACGGATACGTTCAGCATCGGCGCCGACTCGCGCCGGGCGGAACGGCAGCGCCTCGACTTATCGTCGCCGCCATCGTCAACGTGGTTCGTCCGCTTGAGCGGCGCCGAGTTCACGGCGGCGCACGTAGCGGAGTTTCTGGCGAACCGAGGCCTGACCGCGCTCCACGTCGAGTGCGGCACATTCGGCGTGGCCGTGCTGACGACGGAAGCGAGCTGGCGGGCAGCGCGCGGAATGGCCGATGTGTTTGAGTCGCTTGGCGCTGCGGTGACCGTGCTGCCGGTCCTCGAGGTGACGCAATGAGTGCCGCCGCGCCAGAAACGACCTCGGGAGTCGTTTCGCCTCCTGAAAGAGAACCGCAGTTTCCCGGAAAATGTAGTTTCCGAAATCGAGGCGAAACGACTCCCGAGGTCACGGTGCTCAAGATCGGCGGCTCCGTGCTCACGGGCCACGCGGGCTACGCCAACGCAGCGTCGTTTGTCGCAGCACGTCTGGCCGGAAGCACCGAGCGATTCGTCGTCGTGGTCTCTGCCGAGCACGGCCACACGGACGAGCTGTATCGGGAGGCGAAGGCCATCGGCGCGACCGACGGCGACGTCGCCGGCGATGTGACGCCGGACCCGGCGCTCCTCGATCTGCTCTGGTCCACAGGTGAAGTGCGATCGGTCGCGTTGCTCTCGCTGCGGCTGCGTGCCATTGGCGCGAGCGTCACCGGTGTCTCTGTGCATGAGATCGGCTTGAAGGTGTTACCGGGCGATGATCGCATCTCGTTCAATCCGCTCGGCATTCGCGCCGCCCTCTCTCAGCATCGCGTCGTCGTTGTGCCGGGCTTTCTCGCGGTCGAGAATCACCGCGTTGTCACCCTTGGCCGCGGCGGTTCCGACTGGTCCGCGGTGTTGCTGGCTGCGTCGCTCGGCGCTGCGCGATGCGAGCTCGTGAAGGACGTGGACGGCTACTTCACCGACGATCCATCGACACACCCCGACGCCGAGCTCCTTCCCCTGATCACCTATAGAGACGCGTTGCAGATGGCTGATGACGGCTGTCCGCTGGTGCAGCGCCATGCGATCGCGGAGGCCGCTCGGGCGCGGTTGCCGTTGGTCATTCGCAGCCTGACCAGCCAGGGCACCGTCGTTTCACACTAACTTCCGAACGTTCATCAGGAGTCACGCACATGGAATTCTCGACCAAGACCATTCACTTCAATCAGCCGTCGGACCCAGTCACCGGATCAGTCGTCTCGCCGATTTATCAGACGACGACGTATCAGCAGGAGGGGCCTGGAGAGAACAAGGGCTTCGACTACTCGCGCACTAACAACCCGACGCGCAAGCGGCTCGAGGGTGTGCTGGCTGAGCTCGAAGGCGCGGCCTATTGTGCCGTGTTCGGATCAGGGCTCGCGGCCGAGCACGCGATTCTGCAGGCGTATCTCAAGCCCGGCACGGAGATCGTGGTGCCGCAGGATGTGTATGGCGGCACGTTCCGCATGTTGCACAAGGTGTTCGAGCCGATCGGTTGCAAGGTGAGCGATGTGGATTTTTCGGATCTTGGAGCGGTGAGCCGCGTTATCACGCACCAGACAAAACTGGTGTGGCTCGAGTCGCCGACCAATCCGCGGTTGCTCGTGTATGACATCAAGGCCATTGCGAAGATCGCGCACGCGAAGGGCGCGCTGGTCGTCGTCGACAACACGTTCGCGACGCCGTACTTCCAGCAGCCGTTTGATCTCGGTGCCGACCTCGTCTTGCACAGCGTCACGAAGTATCTGGCCGGGCATTCGGACTTGATTCAAGGCGCGGTGATCGCGCGCGATGCCGCGATCTTCGAGCCGGTCGGCTTCCTGCAGAACGCGCTTGGCGGCGTGCCGAGTGCGTTTGATTGCTGGCTCACGCTGCGCGGCCTGAAGACGCTCGAGTTGCGCATGGAGCGCCACGCGATCAACGCGCAGAAGATTGCGGAGGCGCTCGAGCAGCATCCGCGCGTCAAGCGCGTCTATTTCCCCGGCCTTGCGTCACATCCAGGTTATGCCATCGCCAAGGCGCAGATGACGGGGTTTGGCGGCATGGTGTCGTTCGAGCTGGATGGCACGCTCGAAGAAGCATCGCAGTATGTGTCGTCGCTCAAGTACTTCGCGCTTGGCGAGAGCCTCGGCGGTGTGCGTGCGCTCGTGTGTTTGCCGTGCAAGATGACGCATGCGTCAATTCCTGCCGAGACGCGTCACGCGCTCGGTCTCTCCGACACGTTGATCCGTCTCTCGCCCGGCATCGAAGCGACGAAGGACTTGATCAGCGACCTCCTCGAGGGTCTCGACGCGCTCGGCGCGAAGGCGCCGGAGCGAGAACTCGCGGCGGCTCGGTAGGTTCCGGCAGACGTAGCCGGCGGGCTTTAGCCCGCCGGGCTCTTGGTTGTAAAGTTTGCCCATGATCAAGCACTACACGAACGGTGAGATCACGGTCGTCTGGAAGCCGGACATCTGCGTCCATTCCGGTATCTGCGCCCGTGGTCTCCGACCCGTCTTTGATCCCACTCGGAAGCCCTGGATCGAACTGCAGCACTCGGATTCAGAGACGATCAAGGCGCAAGTCGCCAAATGTCCTTCCGGGGCGCTGAGCATCGAACCGAAGTAGGTGGTCCGGTGTCCAATGGTCTATGCGTCGAGCCCTTCTGCCTCTGTGTGCAGTGGTGTGCGTGGTCGTTTCGGGAGCGTGCGCGAGTGCGCCCAAGACTCAACCCGGCGTTATCGAACTGGCCAGGGCCGACACGCTCGTCTCTGAGGGCTGCTACGACTGCCTGACCGAGGCGCGCGAGATCTACCAGACCTGGGCGGTAGGGAAGGCCCGGCCAACGATCCTGCCGCGTCTCTTTGAAACAACGGTGCTGCTGGGCCTGCGCGAGAAGGAACTCGCGCTCGATCCGACAAAGCGATTCGACGCGGCGAAGGCCCTGGTGCCCGAGTTGCCGCCGACGTACTCCGCGGCCGGCTATCTCGAGATGGCAGCCGCAGTGTTGCCCGACAACATCGGCACGCCGCGCCGGGCGATGTCGGCGATTAAGCGGCCGACAGCCGAGCAGTACCGCACCTGGCAGGAGTCGCTGCGGACCGGGGCCGACAGCCTGCTCTTTCGGCGATACCTCCAGGTAAGCCTCGATTGCGCGTTTGGTCTCTCGCTCGGCCTCGGCCCCGCGCGACCCGCCGGTGGGCAATCGGCCGCCGTGTCTGGGGTGCCGGCGCCGACGGGCACGCCGCGGGCAGAGTCGACCTTCATGACGATGCCCGACGCGTCAACAGATCCGCCGGGCAACCTGCTCACGTATCGGCGGGCGAATTGCTTTCGCAACGACCGCGTGGTCCTCGCCGGTCTGGCCGAAGGCGATGAGCGGTTCCTCGAGGCCGGTGTGCTCGCGGGCCGCATGCGATCGCAGACGCCGACCAGCAAGGAGATGGCCGACGCGCGCAAGTGGCTCAACGCCGCATCGGCGAAGTGGCCCACATCGCCGGCCGTCACGTTTGCGCTCGGCAGCTTGTATCAGACCGCCGGCGACTGCCGCAACGCGCTGACCCACTACGACCGCACGCTGGCAATTGCACAGCTGCACGAACCGGCCCAACTCGGCCGGCTCGTGTGCCTGTCGTATGCCAAGCGCTACGCCGATGCGATCGCGCAAGCCACCGTGATGATCGCCGCCGGCGTTGAAGAAGCTGAGTCGCGCTACTGGCGCGCGTGGAATCTGCGCGAGACCGGCAAGCTGGTCGAAGCGCGCGCCGACAGCGACCGCATGAAGCAGATTCTCTACAACGATCGCGCGCTGACACTGGCCGGGCAGATCGAGCACGATCAGGACGATCTCGACGTCGCGGAAAAAGACCTCGCCGACGCCAAACGCATCAACGAACTCAACTGCATCGCGCAGTGGTATTTCGCGCTCGTCAAATACAAGCGTCAGGCCTGGCTCGCAACCGCGACAGCCTTCACGTCCGCCATGACCTGCTACGAATCAGCCGTCGCGTACGATCGATCGAAGCTCGACGAGATGAAGAAGGCCGACAACATCGACGAAGAATTCCGCGCATCGCAGATTGCCGGATTCGAGGCGGCCATCAAGGACGACCTCAGCCAGGTCAGTGCATCGGCGCTGAATGTGGCCATCAACTACGCCCGCGCGAATAACCGTGAGAAGGCGCTGGAGTATTGCGATCTCGCAGCGAAGGATCCCGATCGGGCGAAGGCGGTGGCGGAGTTACGCGCGTTGATCAAATAGCCGCCGCAACGTCTCTTCGCGAAACGCGAAGATCTTCTTCAGGTCGCCCTCGACGAAGAGACGATGGATGAGGGCGCCGCCGAGGACGTCGTAGTTGACCTCGTCGCCGACGAGTGTGCCGCCATTGCGCGATTCGAAGGTGTGGCGATGGTGCCAGCGCCGATATGGTCCCTTTCGCTGTTCATCCACGAATTCGAAGGGCGGCTTCCAGACCGTGATCTCGCTCCGCCAGCGCATGGGCAGGCCGCGGAGGGAGATGCGATAGTCGATGAGAGTACCTGCACACATCGCGATCGGCTGCGGCGTCAGGATCTTGAACGCCAGCCACGGGGGCGTCATCAGCTCGAGGTTGGCGGCATTGCCGAAGAATTCGAAGACCTCATCGATCGGGCGTGGGACCCAGACCGATTTGGTGATGCGGTACGACATACACTGTTAGGACGCCGTTCGGGAGCCACAGGGCCCCGACTACGACAGGAGAACCGATGGCACGCGTGCTCGCGCATTTCGATACGACGTTGGGGAAGTTCACTGCGGAACTGTTCGAAGACAAGACGCCAAAGACGGTGGCGAACTTTGTAGGACTCGCCGAAGGGGCGAAAGAGTGGACCCACCCGAAGACGAAGGTAAAGAGCACGACGCCGTACTACGACGGCATCGTCTTTCATCGCGTCATTCAGGGATTTGTCATTCAGGGCGGTGACCCGCTCGGCCTCGGCTACGGCGGCCCCGGCTACAACTTCGAGGATGAGTTCCATCCGTCGCTGCGGCACGACCGCGCCGGCATTCTCTCGATGGCCAACGCCGGACCGAACACCAACGGCAGCCAGTTCTTCGTGACGCTGGGCCCGACGCCGCACCTCGATCGCCGCCACTCCGTGTTTGGCGCCGTCATCGAAGGCATTGATGTGGTGGCCAAGATCGGTCAGACGCAGACCGACTCACAGGATCGCCCGGTGACGCCCGTGGTGATGAACAAGGTCACGATCGAACGCGTGGAATAGAGTCTGAACGGCCGGGCTGAAGCCCGGCCGCTCCACAAGAGCTATTTGCCGTCTTTTCGGAACGAGACTCCCCGCTTCTCGGGTCCGAGCGCGACCATGATCCCACTGAGCACCAGGGCGCCGGCGGCGAGGATGCTCATCGACTGTGAGTAGGTGAAGTGCTCACCGAACAGCGCTTCAATGTAGGTAATGCTCGCCGAGAACATCGCGCCGAGCTGATACGCAAATCCCGGGAAGAAACCACGCAGCATCCCAGGCGCCAGTTCATTGAGATGCGCTGGCACGATGCCCCATGCGCCCTGCACACCGAACTGCATCAGCACGCCGCCCGTGATCAGCAGCGGCGTGGTCGGCGCGGCAATCCATAGCGGGATCGACACCAGACACAACGACATCGCCGAGATCATCGTCTTCTTGCGGCCGATGCGGTCGGAGATGTAGCCGAAGATGATGCCGCCGAGAATCGCGCCCACCATCGTCAGCATGGCAATGTCGGCTGTTTCTCTCGGCGTGTAGTGTCGCTGTTGCTGCAGGAACGTGGGGTAGAGATCTTGCGTGCCGTGCGAGACGAACATCATCGAGGTCATCAGAATGACGAGGTAGCCGAAGAGGCGACGATGACTGAAGAGCGCCTTCTTGTACGTCGGCCAGTCGGTCTTGTGTTCGTGCCAGGCGGGTGATTCTTTCACCTTGAAGCGAATGAAGATCGCGAGCAGGGCGGGCAGACCGCCGACGAAGAACATCGCGCGCCACCCGAACTGCGGATAGACCGTGCGATAGGCAATGGCCGCCAGAAGGTTTCCGGCCGCGTAACCTTCCTGCAAGAGACCCGACAACACACCCCGCCATTTCGCCGGCGCCGATTCGAGCGCCAATGATGCGCCAACGCCCCATTCGCCGCCCATCGCGGCACCGAAGAGCATGCGCAACACCACGAACGTGGCGTAGTTAGGCGCGAGGCCCGAGAGCACAGAGATCAACGCGAACAGGCAGACGTTGATCATCAGTGGCAGCCGACGACCGTAGCGGTCGGCCATCAAACCGAAGATGATCGCGCCGATCGGTCGCATCATCATCGCGAGCGTCAGCGTGAGGGCGATGGCCGGTCGGTCTTTGCCGAACGCTTTGGCGACGTCGTTGATCACATACGTCAGCACAAAGAAGTCGAAGGCATCGAGCATCCAGCCGAGGAATCCCGCCAGAACGGCGTTGCGCTGATTGGCCTTCTCAGCGGCAGTGGTGGCAGCGTCGGTCATCGGGGGGCATTGTAGGGCGAAACCGCATCGACGAAGGTTTTCGTTGACACATACGAATTAGTTCGTAGATACTCCGGCCATGCCGAAGACACCGCGTCCGACCGGGGCCGAGCTGGCCATTCTCCAGGTGCTCTGGGAACACGGCCCCGCCACCGTGCGACAGGTGCACGAGGCCATCGCCGCGAACGCTGGAGACAAGGCGACTGGCTATACGACGACGCTGAAGCTGATGCAGATCATGGCGGAGAAGGGCATCGTCAGCCGCGACGAGACGGCGCGCACGCACATCTACGTTGCACGCCTTCCGCAACAGCACACGCAGCGTCAGCTGGTCGGCGATCTGATCACCAAAGCCTTCGGCGGCTCGGCCGCGCGCCTCGTCATGCACGCGCTCAGCACGCATCCCGCGTCGAAGGAAGAACTCGCCGAGATCCGCCGCCTCATCGAACAGGAGAAGCGCAAATGAGCCTCGTCATTGCCCTCTCGTTGCTGCATTTCCTCTGGCAGGGCGCGGTGATCGGCGTCGGTGCGTGGCTGTTGCTGAAGCTGGCACGAACCGCGAGCGCGCGCTACTACATCGGTGTCGCCGCGCTCGCGCTGATGGCGGCATCGCCGATACTGACGGGCGCAGTAGTCCAGAGTCCAGGGTCCTGGGTCCAGAGTCTGTCCGGGGTTCAGCGTCCAGAGCTGGTCCAGGGTCCAGGGTCCGCAGGGCGTTCGCAATTCGCTGACACATCGACCTCCGAACTCCGAACCACGAAACAGAGACTGGCGACCCCGAACTCCGGACGGACCGTGGACCCCGGACCAACTCCGGATTCCGGACGGACCGTGGACGCCGGACCAACTCCGGACTCCGGACTTACCCTGGACTCAGGACCCTGGACCCAGGACTACATCGTCCAGTCCATCGCCGGCATTCGAGTATCGCCAAGTCTCGCGAAGCTGTTGCTTGCCGCGTGGCTACTCGGCGTCAGTCTGCTGTCAGTGAGACTGTCCTTCGGTCTGCTCCTGGCCCGTCGTCTCACGCGGACGGGTGTCACTGCGCCGCGCCTTGAGATTTTGTCGAACGCCGAGCGTCTGATGGCGGCGCTGCACATCACGGGCGCGGTGACGGTGCTCGAGTCGGCGCTCGTGCAGGTGCCGACCGCGATGGGCTGGCTGAAGCCGGTGGTGCTGTTGCCAGCACAGGCGATGACTGGTCTCTCGATTGCGCAGATCGACGCGCTCGTCGCGCACGAACTCGCGCACATCAAGCGTCACGACTATCTGGTCAACCTCCTGCAGTCAGCGATCGAGACGTTGCTCTTCTATCACCCTGCGGTGTGGCTCATCTCACGTCGCGTGCGTCACGAGCGCGAGCTCTGCTGCGACGACATGGCCATCAAAGCCTGCGGCGACGATCGCGTCACTTACGCGTCCGCACTCGCGGATCTCGAAACAATGCGTCAGGTGCCTGAGCCCATGCTCGCGGCGAATGGCGGCTCATTGCTCACGCGCGTGAAACGGATACTCGCGCCTGACGATGTGCAGACGGTGAGAGGGCGAGGGCACTGGATGGCCGGCGTGGCAATCTTGCTGACAGCCTTGATTGGTCTCGCGTCACAGCGGGTGCAAGGAAGGCAAGTGGTGTCGGGCATCGTCGACGGTGTGGTGCAGGGCGTGACCGGCGGCATCGTTGGCGGCGTGAAGAGCGACCTGACTGCAGCAGGCGTCATCGGCGGCGTGAAGGGCGGCGTCGAAAGCGGCGTAGCCAGTGGCGTTGTGGGCGGTGTTGCTGGCGGAGTTGTCGGAGCCGTTGCGGAAGGCGAGTCATCGGCTGATCAGAAGATCGCTGCTGGTCAGTTGATTCGACTGGAAGTGACAGTCAGCAGTGCAGCCAAGCTCACGCCCCGGCAAGCCGACATGCTGGTAGCAACGGCGTATAGCGACTGGACCAAAGCTAAGTCTGAGGCCGAGAGGGCCAGGGCGGAGGCAGATCGTTTACCGAAGCTCGACATCGGAACCGACGACGCGTTGCTGACAACCGCTAAGACCGCACCCTTCGTTTCGAACGATAACCTGGTTGTGAACTACTTGACCCAAATCGAGGAACTGAACAAGACGAAGAATCGGCTGCGCGCGGAAAACGGCTATGGCGAAGTTCATCCAAGAATGCTGGCCATCAACGACGACAGAGCATCGATCCTCAATCAACTGAGGGCGCGAATTCAAAGCATCATCGCCACCATTGGCCTCAACGCCGATGTCGCGCAGGCCTCGGCGGAACGATTCAAGGTCGTCTTCGACTCCATGGCGCGAAGCACTAACACTGCGACCCCAACTCGCGATCCCGAACTCAGCAAGGACTACCGGGTTCAAGACGACGGCACGATCCTCGTTCCGTACGCCGGTAAGGTGAACGCGGCCGGTCTGACGATCGTGGCGTTACAGACGGCCGTTCGTGCAGCTCTCCGCGCGAAGCAGATCATGGCCACGAGCGTGCTGGTTTCGATTGAAGGCCGCGCGCCGAGTGCGTTGCCGGGTCAGGTCAACCCGGGCGTTCGTCCTGTCAGCCTCGGCCCGTCTCTCTACGAAATGCTCGCGACAGCGCCGCCCATCGGCCCAATGACATCGATGCGGCCGTACCGTAGTGGCCAAAGCGAGCCGCCCGCGGCTCCCGTGAGTACAACCATCGCGCCGCCAAGGCAAGTGCCCGGCTACGTGATTGGCCCGAACGATGTGTTGCGCGTTGCGGTCTATTCTGGCGGTGTGTCGCAGGCGGACTTCAGGTTGAGCGACTACACCGTGCAAAAGGACGGCACCGTTGTACTGCCGCTCCTATTCAACCCGGTCAAGGTTGGAACTCTGTCGATCACTGAAGCCAACGCAGTGATTCGTCAGGCCCTTCGGGACGGCAGAATCTTCGACGAAAGCAACGTCGACATCACCGTCATGGGCTACCACTCGTCGTCGATCAAGATTCAGGGCGCCGTGCGAAATCCTGGCAGTGTGGACATGACGGCCGACCGACTGAACCTCTCAGACGCGCTCAACAAGGCGAACGGCCTTCTGCCGTCAGCGGGCCGGCAGATTCGCGTGAGGCGCGCTGGCAATCAGGCGCCGCAGCCGGGTGTGAATGTGGTCAATGGCTGGGAGATGTACTCGCGTGATGACCTCGACAGCGGCAAGCTCACCGGTGTGCAGCTCTTCGACAACGACACCATCGACGTGCCGGTCGCCCCAAAGTTCTTCGTTCAGGGCTCCGTCGTAACGCCGGGCGAAATGCAGTGGGAGCCGAATCTCACTCTGGAGCGCGCGCTGCTCAAGGCCGGTGGCGTCAAGCCGGACGGCGCCACCAATCGAATTCAGCTGACCCGCGTTGACCCGAAGACGAAGGTCAGCAAACTGATCACGCTCGAATCCAAGTCGATGA
>Ga0114969_10002610_pt1 | contig 14764 bp, 16 predicted proteins | sample M_130807_MF_Meta_FD_87316 | JGI IMG/M metagenome (GOLD analysis project Ga0114969, IMG submission 87316) | Freshwater microbial communities from Lake Montjoie, Canada to study carbon cycling - M_130807_MF_MetaG | ecosystem: Environmental > Aquatic > Freshwater > Lake | place: Lake Montjoie...
CCTTTCAACGATTTCAATGGATCTATCGAAGAAATTAATGACGAGAAGAAGAAATTAAAAGTTATCGTGAAAATATTTGGACGTGCTACACCTGTTGAGCTAAGCTATATGCAGGTCGAAAAAGTATCATAAATGATTCACACAAAATAGATGTAAAAGCCGGTAATGATTTATTACCGGCTTTTTTTTATATAGTCCTATTTTTTTAAAACTTTAGATGCTTCACCGTATTGCCGTTATTGATCAATTGTTTTAAGGAATCAATACCGATTCCTAAATGTCGTTCGACAAATTCACTTGTTACTGACTTGTCGCTTTCAGCCGTCTTTACGCCTTCTGGAACCATTGGTTGATCACTTACTAGCAATAAAGCACCCGTAGGAATATGATTATAGAATCCGGTGATAAAAATAGTCGCTGTCTCCATGTCAATCGCCATTGGCCTGATCCGTTTTAGATACTCTTTGAAGGCAGTATCATGTTCCCAAACTCTTCTGTTAGTGGTATAACACGTTCCCGTCCAATAATCAAAGCCTTTGTCGCGGATCGTAGTAGAAATAGCTTTCTCAAGCGCAAAGGCAGGAAGAGCAGGTACCTCAGGAGGAAAATAATCGTTACTTGTTCCTTCGCCTCTGATAGCGGCTATAGGTAATATCAAATCACCCACTTTGTTTTTTCTTTTTAAGCCACCACATTTCCCTAGAAATAGCACTGCTTTTGGACTAATCGCTGTTAATAAATCCATGACCGTTGCAGCAGAGGCCGAACCCATCCCGAAATTGATAATCGTTATTCCATTGGCTGTGGCACATTGCATCGGTTTATCTTTACCAACAATCGGGCAATTATGTTTCTTCGCAAACAGATCTACATAATTTGAAAAATTTGTCAAGAGAATATAGTTGCCAAAATTGGCCAACTCTTCGCCAGTATACCGAGGCAACCAATTTGATACGATGTCTTGTTTTGTTTTCATACAGGATGCTTTTATAAGCTCAAAAGTAACACTTAATCTACGTTGTTGCGGATTATGTTATGCGGTTGACTTGCTTTGACGAATCATCAATAGCAACACAATAAATGCAATCACGCTACTGTATGTGAACAGGCTAGTAGCACCGAATTGATACCAAACCCAACCGGCTAATGCATTCGAACCAAGTAAAAAGAAACTATTGACACCCTCATAAAATCCAATGGCGCTTGATTTTTGAGAGGCATCAACACGTTCGAGCAACAATGCCTTCAGTGTACTTTGGGTAAACGCATAATAAAGTCCATAACCAATGAAGGCTGCACTTATCATGAAGATATGTTGCGTGTAACCGAAGATGAGATATGTAATAGTGTAGATGATTAAACCTATGATCAGCATGTTCATACGTCCATATTTATCGGCGAGTTTGCCGATAGGAAACGCAAAAACTGCATACACTAAATTAAAAAGCATATAGAGTAAAATGACATTGGCTTCTGAAATGCCTGTCTCTTTTGCTCGCAATAAGAGAAACATATCTGAACTATTTGCTATACCAAACAATAACAGTAAACCAAGAAATTTCAAATAGGAGCTTGGTGCTTCCTTATAAAACGAAAAGTTTTTTCTGAATGAAAAGCTTCGCGCAGTGACCACATCTTGTGTTTTCTCTTTGAGTAAAAACGTACACAAACTAGCTAAAATGCCGGGTGCAAGCGTGATTATAAAAATAGTTCTATAATCTGCAGGATGAAAATATAAATAGACCATGGCAACTAATGGACCAAGAATTGCACCAGCGGTATCCATTGAACGATGAAAGCCAAATACTTCAGCTCTGTTTTCTTCCTTGCATTCATTCGCTAACAAGGCATCGCGCGCTCCGCTACGTATTCCTTTCCCGATTCTATCTATACTTCGTCCTGTAAAAATAAGCGCAAGTGATGCAGTAAAACCAACAAGAGGACGTGAGAGAATACTCAACAGATAGCCTACTTGTATGAAGGGTAAGCGTCGTTGAAATGAATCAGACAAACGCCCCATATAGATTTTACTAAAGCCTGCAATCAGTTCAGCCACACCTTCCAACAGACCCATTATAATCGTTGTATAGCCGATCTGTTTCAAGTATAAAGGAATCACAGGATACAGCATCTCACTGCTGAAATCATTTAGCAAGCTGACCAATGAAAGTAGCCAGACTGTGCGTGTGATATTTTTAAACATGGGTAGGAGATGGTGATTCTTTACGACTGATAATTGCGCTGCTCAGCGGTGTTTTCAAACACAGTTTGTAGTAATTTTTTTTCAATGTCATTAAACGCTAGATTACGTCGTGCAAACACGCGTGAAGCGGTATCGCTTGCTTTGGCTAATTGATATTCCATAAATCCATTGGCACTTCCCCAACTGAATGATGGAATGAAGTTTCGCGGAAAACCTGCCCCATAAATATTGCAACTGACGCCGATTACAGTGCCTGTATTGAGCATTGTATTGATACCGCATTTTGAATGATCGCCCATGATAAGTCCGCAGAATTGAAGTCCAGTCTTCACAAAGGTTTTTCTCTTCTCATTCCATAGTTTGACTTCCTCGTAATTATTCTTAAGATTGGAATTATTTGTGTCGGCTCCCAAATTGCACCATTCGCCGATGACTGCATTGCCGATGAATCCATCATGCGCTTTGTTTGAATTGGCATAGAAGATTGAGTTATTGACTTCACCGCCAACCTTGCAACCTTCGCCGATAGTGGTAGCGCCATAAATTTTAGCACCCATTTTCAAGACGGCATGTTCGCCTAAGGCAAAAGGCCCGCGTATCATACAACCTTCCATTACCTCGGCATCGCGGGCAATATAAACCGGACCAGTGTTCGTGTTAATCATACTGCATTCAACGCGCGCACCTTCTTCGATAAAAAGTTGATTGCCAAGTACTGTATTCGTATTTGAAATAGCTTGTGACGTTTTTCCCTTTGTCAACAGCTGAAAATCGTCACGGATGGCCCTGTCATTCATACTGAATAAATCCCACGGTTGTGTTAGTAAAAGGATTTCTGTAGTAAGTGATTTTCGGGTTGAATTAACGAGGGGAGTTTTAAAATCAAATTGAATCGTATCAGCTTCATTCAAACGGATACAAAGTAATGTTTCATCTTGCATAAGATATTCGCCTTCGTTCAATGCAGCGATGGCATCAGTCAATGCTGATGAAGGGAAAATGGCACTATTTATCAGGATATTATCGGTTGAAATAACACACGGATACTTTTCCTGTAAATACGCTGCTGATTTGTGCGAAATTGATTGCTGTAAAATATGTTCCCAGCGTTCACGCATAGTGAGAATTCCGCATCGCAATTCACCCAAGGGTCTTGTATGGGTTAGGGGAAGAAAGTGATGAAAGCGTTCATCATCGAAAAGAATGTAGTTCATATAATTATTGCACTAAATTATCACCAATCTGATTGATATCATCCGCAAAGACATCGGGTTTTCGTTCTAGTGTTGCTTTGATAATGTGATATCCGCCAACCGCACAAGGGATGCCAACGAATAAGGCCATAATAGGGCGTTCCATACCAAACATAGTAAAGCCAATTATCAGGCCAGTGATTTCTCCAGCAAACCAAGCTAGCACAGTATAAAGTTTCCAAGTTCCGGGCTTCAAGCCTTTATTAAGGGCTAATTGACCAATGGATCGTGTTAGATATATGAGCGCTAAAATTTCAAGCATATAAAATAGTTAAGGCGATAAAAGTAAAATAATTTACCGACAAAAAGAGACGATCAATTTAATTGTGCATAGAATGGTCCGATTGTCTGATTAAATTAGTTGGTATCACTGATGAAGATGAATTGATTTCGTGGTTTGTGATTCGTGGCGTTGCAATTCAGTGGCAAGTCTTTGGAGACAAGCGTTCTCCCTCAGTTGTTTCGCTCATTACCGATATTTTTTATTTTCATAATGACTTTTTACCTCTATTTTTCCTAAGGTTAGTGGCGTTCAAATTCATCGACGTCTAAAATAATTCTTCAACTTATTCAGTTACTTTTACAAGATGCTTCCACAATCTGCAGCCGATTTGTTGCCTCAAAAATTTCCGTTTCAAATGATTGATACATTGCTTCAGTCTGATGAAACCATCATCAAGACGTCGTTTACAATAAAGGACGATAATGTCCTTGTTTCGAATGGTACGTTTACCGAAGGTGGACTTATAGAAAATATTGCACAAAGTGCGGCAGCTGGTACTGGATATTATTATACATCGCAAGATAAGAAAGTACCAATTGGATACATCGGCGCTGTAAAAAATGTTTCGATCAGACAGGTTCCTAAGGTTGGTTCATACCTTGAAACTGAACTAAAAACACTGCATCACATTGGCAATGCCAACATTGTGGAAGGGAAAATATTTCTACATAAAGAACTGATTGCTTCTTGTGAATTGACTATTTTTGTGGTCGACTAAAAATTCATTCACGATGCGTTTCAAAAGTGTGCTTAAAAAGATGAAGAAAGAATTTAAAAACAGGGCCTAATTTCTTGCAAACATCTTCCTCAATTTTTATTACGGCTTCTTCATTAGTCACACCGCTAGGCATTGGTGCCGAAGAAAATTTTCGTCAATTGGAGCAAGGTCATTCGGGCGTTCAACTTCTATATGATCCGCTTCTTTTTCCTGCAATATTGCCGTTGGCAAGATTCGATGAAGACTTCATTAATAAGTCAAAACAAGTATTTAAGACAACAACTCGATTTGATAGTGTGTTGCTAGCTTGTATCAATGAGTTACAACAACAAACGAAACTCGATCTTTCATCACCCGATGTCATTATCCTATTATCGACGACCAAAGGCAATGTTGAATTATTACAAGATGGTCTTCAGGATGAAAAATTATTTCTGTCATATTCAGCGAGATTAATTCAACAGAAACTCAAAAATTCCAATACGCCGATAGTCGTATCGAACGCTTGCATTTCTGGTTTGTCGGCAATGATTATTGCGAAGCGATTGCTTACTAAGAGGGCCTTCAAGCATGCCGTGATTGTTGGCTGCGATGTGCTTACCACTTTTGTCATTAGTGGCTTCGCGTCCTTCCACGCCATCAGTGCTGAGCGATGTAAACCTTTTGACAAAAACCGGACAGGAATTAATTTGGGGGAAGCTGCTGCGGCAATAATACTAAGCAGCGAACTAGAATCTCAGATTTCGGTGCACGGGGGCTATATCAGCAATGATGCGAATCATATTTCGGGGCCATCAAAAACCGGTGAGGAATTGAGCTTCTGTATCAATGAATCCTTGAAAGACGCAGGCTTGTCTGCTGACGATATCGGTTTTATTTCAGCGCACGGCACTGCCACGGATTATAACGACGAAATGGAATCAAAGGCGTTCTCATTAGCAGGGTTGCATTATTCTCCGGTATTCAGTCTTAAAGCAATGTATGGACACACACTTGGTGCCTCTGGAATTTTGGAAACTATCATTAGTGCGGAATGCCTAAAAAGGAAACTCATACTTCCCAGTGCTGGGTTTAGTGAAAAGGGCGTGAGCGGTGATATCAGCATCAGCGAAGAACTTCAACAAAGCGAATTACATAGTTGCCTGAAAACGGCTTCAGGATTTGGAGGTTGTAATGCAGCTATAATATTAAAGCATGATACTTGGGTAAACTAGGTCAATTACAATCGCTTGTTGAGCCGGAATGCTTCGTAAGAAATTATGTGTAATAAACTGTTCTTCTTGTTTGAATCATTGAGAAAACTGCAAGATTCTATTTCCTTTAAATCTTGTGTGGAAAAGCCCTTTTAGTTGATTTACTTGTTCGATGTTCTTGATGAACCATATTCTTGTTAAAGAGCATCGTCGAATCCTCCGAGAAAAGCCCATTTAAGTGCAAGTTAAATCTATGTTTACACTGAATCATGAACGGATTTAGGGTTAAAAAATATCGTGGACAACTCTGCCTTTTCATCATTGAAATTTCGACATATTTACCTTACATTTGCGTACATTTTTATCCATGGACAACGAAACTTTAAACACCCCGGATTCTGAACCGCAACACGACAGAATTATTCAAATAAACATCGAAGAGCAGATGAAATCCTGTTACATTGATTATTCAATGTCAGTGATTGTAGGTCGCGCTTTACCCGATGTACGAGATGGCCTCAAACCAGTACACCGACGAGTCTTGTACGGAATGAGCGAACTCGGAAATACATTTAATAAACCCTATAAGAAATCTGCCCGTATTGTGGGTGAGGTGCTAGGTAAATATCACCCTCACGGTGATACAAGTGTCTACGATACGATGGTGCGTATGGCACAACCTTGGAGCCTTCGCTACATGATGATTGATGGACAAGGTAACTTTGGTTCGGTTGATGGAGACAGTCCGGCTGCTATGCGTTATACCGAGGTACGTATGCAACGTATAGCCGAGGCTATGATTGAGGATTTGGATAAGGATACAGTCGATTTTCAAAATAACTTCGATGATACCTTGAAGGAACCGACCGTTATGCCGACAAGGATTCCGCAATTGATTGTGAATGGTTCATCAGGTATTGCGGTCGGTATGGCCACCAATATGATGCCACATAACCTTAGCGAAACAATCGATGCTATTTGCGCCTATATCGATAATCGTGATATTACGATTGCCGAAATTATGACGCATATCAAGGCGCCTGATTTTCCTACTGGCGGTATCATTTACGGTATGGAAGGTGTTCGTCAAGGTTTTGAAACAGGCCGCGGGCGCGTGGTTGTGAGAGGTCGACTGAACATCGAAACGATTAAAAATGGTAAAGAGCAAATAATTATTCATGAATTGCCTTATCAGGTCAATAAAGCGATGTTGCATAAGCGTATTGCTGAATTGGTCAATGAAAAAGTAATTGAAGGAGTAAGCGATGTGCGTGATGAAAGTGACAGAGATGGAATGCGTCTCGTCATTGATTTGAAAAAAGATGCGATTGCGAATGTAATCGTCAATCAATTGTATAAATATACCGATATGCAGACCTCATTCGGTATCAATAATGTGGCGCTTGTGGGCGGTCGTCCACGTGTGTTGAATATGAAGGATCTGATCAGTGAATTTGTGAAGTTCCGTCACGAAGTGGTGGTGAGACGAGCACAGTTTGAATTGAAAAAAGCTGAAGAGCGCGCCCATATTTTACAAGGGTATTTAATTGCCCTAGATAATCTGGATGCTGTGATTAAGCTCATTCGAGAGTCGCGCACACCAGATGAAGCGAAAGAAGGATTGATGACAAATTTTGAACTGTCAGACATTCAGGCGAAGGCGATTCTTGAATTGCGTTTGCAACGTTTGACAGGGATGGAGCGTGATAAGATTCATCAGGAATTTGAAGAAATTATGAAAGTGATCGCTCACTTGAAGGAATTATTGAGTAATGAAGGCATGCGTTTCGACCTGATTAAAGAAGAGATGGCTGACGTGAAAAAGAAATTTGGAGACGAACGTAAAACTGAGATTGAATATTTAGCGAGTGAAATAAGTATCGAAGATTTGATTGAAGAAGAAGATGTGGTAATAACCGTTTCTCACTTAGGTTATATCAAACGTACATCAGCTACTGAGTATCGTTCCCAACGACGTGGTGGACGTGGCGCGATGGGTGGCAAGACACGCGATGAAGACTATATCGATCAGTTGTTCATTGCATCGACACACGCGACATTATTGTTCTTTACCGACAATGGTCGCTGTCATTGGCTGAAGGTGTATGAAGTGCCGCAAGGTGAGAAAAATAGTAAAGGGCGAGCCATACAGAATGTGCTACAATTGCCTCCAGGAGAAAAAATAAAAACGATTCTGACAGTTCCAAATCTGTCTAATGAAGAATATGTCAACAGTCATTACATTGTACTTTGTACAAAACAAGGGATAGTTAAAAAAACACGATTGAAAGACTTCTCTAGACCGCGTCAGAATGGTGTAAATGCCATCACGATTAATGAAGGCGATACGTTATTGGAAGCAGCCTTGACAGATGGTAATTGCTATATTATGATGGCCGTGAAATCGGGTAGGGCTATACGTTTCATTGAAGAGAAAGTTCGTCCAACAGGTCGAGGTGCCATTGGTGTCACAGGTATCGAAGTCGATGATTTGACTGATGAAGTTGTGGGTATGGCATGTGTAAATAAAGACGATAAAACTAAGACTATATTGGTAGTTTCTGAGAAAGGAATTGGTAAACGTACGAACTTGGATTATTTCAATGAAGAAACAAAAGAATGGGAAGAAATATATCGTATCACAAACCGCGGCGGTAAAGGTGTTAAGACCTTAAGTGTAACGCCTAAGACGGGTAAATTAATTGGTTTTGTAGCAGTTGATGAAACCGATGATTTATTTATTACTTGTGTGAGTGGAGTCACGATTAGAACGCATGTCAATAGTATACGTGCCGCCGGTAGGGCAACGCAAGGCGTGAAACTGATTAACTTGGATGCAGGAGATGAAATAGCTGCTATAGCCAAAATTGCCGAACAAGAAGAAGATGAAGAGGCATTGGTTGACTTAGGTGAAGTGTCAGAGAACGCTATTGATATTGAAGGCACAGAGACAGATACAGATACAGAAAAAGACAAGGAAGCCGGCGATAATAATAACTCAGTAACCGGACCTGAAACAGAAATCCAATAAATTCGCAATTCATAACTCAAAAAAAAATAAAAACAATGTTCAAAAAAATTAGCTTGTTCCTTGCTCTATCATTTCTGATGTTTCAGGTGAACGCCCAAAAAGCCAATATTCAAAGCGCTATCAATTATCTAAAAGACAATGATATTGCCAACGCGAAAAAAATGATCGATGAAGCCACCACAAGTGAATCGACGAAAGGAAACGCGAAAGCATGGTTGCTAAAGGCCGTGATTTATCAGGCGATAGGTACACCAAAAGATATCATGCCTCAAATGACGTTTATCTTAAATGAAAACCCATATATGATCAATCTTGAAAATGCGAATGCGCTGGCGTCATCTGCTCCGAATGCATTGGTTGATGCGGTTGAAGCCTACAAAAAGACGATAGCCTTGGATGCTAAATATAGTAGGGAAGAAATTCTTCCATTGGTATCTAGCATTTTAGGGTTGCAATTCAATATCGGGATTACTAAAATGAATGATAATAAATATGCAGATGCATATAGCGCATTTGAAGGCGTATTAAGTTTGACAAAATTGGATAATGGTAATCTATGGAAGGGTTTAGCAATTCTTGATACGACGTTTGCGAACGCAACGATGTATCAAGCATTTTGTGCGTTTAACACAAGTAAAGATGATGACGCGATCACGTTATTAGAAACCTGTATCAAGAGTCCGATAACGCAAAATGCTGACTTATACATTATGCTGACAGATTTATACAGTAAGAAAAATAATGAAGCGAAATGGTCTGAAATTATGAAAACAGCCCGTCTGAAATATCCGAGTGAAAAACGAATATTGACAAACGAGATAAACTATTATATCGAAAAAGGACGTACCGAAGAGTCTATTGCCAAATTAAAAGAAGGGATTGCCTTGGATCCTAAAAAAGTTGATTTGTACCTGTTATTAGGACAAACCTATCTAGCACTATCGAATCCTACAGATAAGAGCGATAAGCCCTTACCACGCCCGGCAAACGCCAAGGAGTTAGAACAAAATGCGGTCAGCAATTATAGCAAAGCTGCTGAACTTGATCCAAAGAATTCTTATGCACAATTTAATCTTGGACTGATTTATTATAATCAGGCGAAATTAATCACTGATGAAATGAACAAAGCGGATAACAAAAAATTTGACGAGATGAAACCTATCAGAGATGGATTGATTGCAAAAGCACAACCCTATCTTACAAAAGCCAAGGAATTGATTGATGCTGAAGGTTTAAACGACGGCAATAAAGGGATGTATCGCGAGACACTGACAGGTATTATGAATTGTTACAATGTCAGTAACAAAGTAGATAAGGCTGCAGAAACGAAGAAAATGATCGATTCATTGAAATAGTGAGCAACGAATTTCATAAAAAAACCTCCATTGGAGGTTTTTTTATGAAAAAATAGTAAAAAAATAGAATATTAGTACAAAATGATTTTAAATTACGAATTAGTTATATTACCTTTGCACCTCTAAAAATTATATGGGTAAACAACCTTTGATAAAACAAGACGGCGTAATAACAGAAGCATTAAGTAATGCAATGTTCAGGGTTCGTTTGGAAAATGGTCATGAGGTGATTTCCACCATTTCCGGCAAAATGAGAATGCATTACATTCGAATACTTCCGGGTGATAAGGTCGGTATTGAAATGAGTCCATATGATTTAACAAGAGGAAGAATTATTTTACGTTACAAATAAAAAATACAATGAAAGTAAGAGCAGCAATAAAAAAACGCAGCGCAGATTGTAAAATCGTCCGCAGAAAAGGTGTTTTATTTATCATCAACAAAAAGAATCCTCGTTTTAAACAACGTCAGGGCTAAACAAACAGAAACACAAATTTTTTAAATCAATTCATTAATAAATGGCTCGTATATCAGGTATTGACTTACCAAAAAACAAAAGAGGAGAAATCGGATTAACCTATATATATGGTATCGGTAAATCAACCGCGAACGGAATACTCGAAAAAGCAGGTATTGATCAGAACAAAAAAGTGAAAGATTGGAATGACGATGAGCAAACCGCGATTCGTAATATCATCAATGCTGAATTTAAAGTGGAAGGTCAGTTGCGTTCTGAAGTTCAGATGAGTATCAAACGTCTTTTGGACATTGCCTGTTACCGTGGCCTTCGTCATAGAAAAGGATTGCCACTTCGTGGTCAACGTACAAGAACGAATTCTCGTACCCGTAAAGGAAAACGTAAGACAGTTGCTGGTAAGAAAAAAGCAGCTAAAAAATAATAATTAAAACACTGTAAATCAGTAGTTAACTAATAATTCTTAAAGCAAGAAATTAATAATAAAATGGCAAAAGGAAATAATCAGCCAAGCGCAAAAGCCGCCGCAAAAAAAAGAATCGTAAAAGTAGATACGCATGGCGATGTTCATGTGAGCTCTACGTTCAATAATATCATCGTTGCTTATACCAACAAACAAGGTCAAGTGATATCTTGGAGCAGTGCTGGTAAAATGGGCTTCAGAGGAAGTAAGAAAAATACTCCGTATGCTGCTCAATTAGCGTCTCAAGATGCTGGGAAAGTAGCCTTTGATGCAGGTATGAAAAAAGCCGACATCTTCGTAAAAGGACCAGGTGCCGGACGCGAAAGTGCTATTCGTGCTGTGTCAGGATCTGGTATCGAAGTAACTTCCATATTTGATTGTACACCATTGCCTCATAATGGTTGCCGTCCTCCAAAGAAAAGAAGAGTTTAATTATCCTTTATTTATAACCCCCGGTTAAAATCTAAATTCGGATTTTATATGAGTTTAGCCGGTTAACCAATTTAAAATCCAGTAAAAGCAATGGCTAGATACACAGGACCCAAAACAAAGATTTGCAGAATTTTCGGCGAACCTATCTTAGGAAACGGAAAATACTTAGGCAAAAACAGTAACCCTCCAGGTCAACATGGAGCAACACGTAAACGTAAGCAATTAGGCGAATACGCCCTTCAGTTGCGTGAAAAACAAAAAGCAAAATATACCTATGGTGTATTGGAGCGCCGATTCAGAAATACATTTGAAGAAGCAACCCGATTGAAAGGTGTAACAGGTGAAAACTTGATTCGTCTTCTCGAAGCTCGACTTGACAATACAGTTTACAGATTAGGCATTGCCGAATCTCGTCCAGCTGCTCGTCAGTTAGTTTCACACAAACACATCACAGTCAATGGTGAAGTATGTAACATTCCTTCAGCGAAATTAACACCTGGTGACGTCATCGGTTTAAGAGAAAAAAGTGCTGCAAACCTTGCATTGGCTTCACGACTACGTGGTAAAGATCCTAAAATTAACTGGTTAGAGTGGAACGAAAAAGAAATGAAAGGGACCTATATCTCTCATCCTGAGCGTGACAGTGTACCTGAAAATATTAAAGAGCAACTTATTGTAGAATTGTATTCTAAATAATCGTTTACTTTCTTTTTTATTCATTTCATCAATTAAAAAAAAACATTAATGGCAATATTAAATTTTCAAAAACCAGAGAAGATAGTTCTTCAAAAAGCAACAGAGTTTGAAGGTACCTTTGAATTTCGTCCTTTAGAACCTGGCTTTGGAGTGACCATCGGTAACGCCCTTCGACGTGTCCTTCTTAGTTCATTGGAAGGATTTGCAATCAGCAGTATCCGTATTGAAGGTGTTGATCACGAATTCTCCACTGTTAAAGGTGTGACTGAAGACGTAACTGAAATAATCTTAAATCTGAAACAAGTACGTTTCAAAAAGAAAGTCGAGACTGAGCTTTCAAGTGAAAAAATTGAATTGAACATCAAAGGCAAGGATGTTGTGACAGCAGGCATGTTAGGAGAAGTTACCAATAACTTTGAAGTCATGAATCCTGAATTGGTAATCTGCAATATGAATACCATCACCAACCTTAAAATTGAATTGAATATCATTAAAGGACGTGGATATGTTCCTGCTGATGAGATTAAATCAAGAGAATTACCTATCGGATGGATTGCGACTGATAGTATCTTCACACCAATTAAAAATGTGAAGTATGCAATTGAAAATACCCGCGTTGAACAACGTACAGATTTCGAGAAATTGATTTTAGACGTTAGCACAGACGGGACTATTCACCCTGAAGATGCGGTTAAACAAGCATCACGTATCCTTATTCAACATTTGATGTTGATTACCGATGAAAATATCACATTCGATACAGGTGTATCTGAAAAACACGATATCGTTGATGAGCAAACTCTTAAATTACGTCAGATTCTGAAAACTCCGTTGGAAGATTTAGATTTGTCTGTACGTGCCTTCAACTGCTTGAAAGCTGCGAAAATTAACAGCTTGAGCGAATTGGTTCAATACGAACAAGACGAATTGATGAAATTCAGAAACTTTGGTCAGAAATCACTTTCTGAAATCGAGCAAGTTTTGATCGACCGAGGATTAGGATTTGGAATGGACTTATCAAAAATTAACTTAGACGACCTTTAATTAAGGGTTATCAATAAAAAAACAGTATCATGAGACACGGTGTTAAAAATAACCACTTAGGTCGTAAGACCCCTCACAGAAAAGCATTATTGCGCAACCTAGCTTGCCAGCTTATACAACATAAACGTATCGTTACAACCTTGGCTAAAGCGAAAGCATTACGTGTTTTTGTTGAACCTATCTTGACGAAATCGAAAACAGATGACACACATCAACGTCGTGTTGTGTTCAGTTATTTGCAAGATAAAGAAGCCATTAAAGAATTATTTGGAACAGTTAGCATGAAAATTGCTGATCGCCCAGGTGGTTATTGCAGAATTATCAAATTAGAGCGTCGTTTAGGTGATGCTGCTGATATGGCAATGATTGAATTGGTTGATTTCAATGATATCTACAATGTGAAAGATGTTGTAGGTGAAGATAAGAAAAAGACTCGTCGTAGTCGCGCTAAGAAATCAGCAACAACAACACCAGTCGCTAAAGTTGAAGAAGCAGTTGTTGCAGAAGCTCCAGTTGCAGAAGTTGAAACTCCTGTTGTTGAAGAAGCAGTTGTTGCAGAATCACCAGTTGCAGAAGTTGAAACTCCTGTTATTGAAGAAGCAGTTGTTGCAGAAACACCAGTTACAGAAACAGAAGCACCTGTCGTTGAAGAAGCAGTTGCAGAAACTGAAGCGCCAGCTGCAGAAGAAGCACCAAACGATGCACCTGCCGCTACAGAAGGTAGTGACGAAGACGCCGCTCCCTTAGTATAAAATCATACATTAAAATAGTTAGTAGCCGTGCGTATTGCACGGCTATTTTTTTCGGTATCTGTTTTGTAACGAAGTGACTGACCAGGACTTTATGCTTTGATTTGCGCTTAACTTATTTTCACACTCGGCATATACTCTAGTATTTGCTGGATAATAAACAGTTAGCATTAGTCTGCCTTATATTGCACATTGGAATTAAGTTGAGAGCATCGTCTGTCTGCATGTTGGAGTACATCGTATTTCGATAGCCTGAAGTGGCGTTGTTGTTGGATAAAGTATGAAGGTCAGTTATCCTTAGTATAGCTTTTATTACCTACTAACCTTTTTTTCCTAACTCTATCACTTCTAGATTTTTCAATCTGTCACGATCAATTGTAAATCGTACGAGAGTACTTATTTTATGCCATCCATGTTTGCCGCATGCACCGGGGTTTATATGAATAAGATTTAGTGTAGCATCAGGAATTACTTTAAGAATATGCGAATGACCGCATATAAAGAGGTGGGGGTGATGCTCAATGATTCGTGGTTTCGAAAGAGCATTATAGGATGGGGGATAACCACCAATATGCGTTATGTAAACTGATACTTCTTCGATTTTGAAGTGAAGATGTTCTTTGTAACGAATTCTCAAATCGGCACCATCGATATTACCCCAAACAGCCCGCAGTGGTTTGAACTTTTCTAAGGCATCAGATACTTCTACAGTGCCGATATCACCGGCATGCCAAATTTCATCGACCTCGTTGAAATGTTCAAAGACTTGCGGCGGAAGGTAGCCATGTGTGTCGGAAAGTAGACCGATTTTAGTCACGATTGAACTATTGATTTTTTACATTGAATCATAAACAGCAAATTCAGATTGC
>Ga0114969_10002612_pt1 | contig 14749 bp, 8 predicted proteins | sample M_130807_MF_Meta_FD_87316 | JGI IMG/M metagenome (GOLD analysis project Ga0114969, IMG submission 87316) | Freshwater microbial communities from Lake Montjoie, Canada to study carbon cycling - M_130807_MF_MetaG | ecosystem: Environmental > Aquatic > Freshwater > Lake | place: Lake Montjoie...
CGAGGTCCGAAGTTTTTACGAAGCTCGTGCCCGCGTAGTTCGCCTCGTAGCCCATAATACGATCGAGCTCCGTGGCGTGCGCCACGATCTCGTGAATCGTGAGCATCGCGTGCGACGGCGACAAAATGAGGTCGCGGAGTCCGCTCGAGCCGAGTGGCTTGGCGGTGCAGAACTCGACAGCTTCACCGGCCACACGTTCGGCGGACAAGAGCAAATCGGAATTCTCGGCGACTTCCCAACCGCCGCACGAGGCGACGCCAGGGTATTGCCGTGTGCGCGTCACATCGCCAACCTTTGCCGTCACGCTCAGCGTCGGGGTGCAGGTGTAGAGCTCCTGCTCAATGTAGGAGCCCTCGCTTGACGCAAAGTAGCGCCACTCGTAGCCGTGCTGCGCAGAGACGTTCACTGCGGTCACGCCCTTTACCGCCGCGGCCTTGTCGACGATCGACTGCGCCCACGCCTGCTTGTCGGCAACGGACACCGACATCGGCGGCTTGGTCATGGGCGTGACGTAGTTGTCGATGTACTTGGGGACCGGGGCGAGCTTGAGGTCGGTCTTCTTGGCGATCGCAGAAGCGCGGGCGACCTCAACAGCCACCCGCGTGATGCGACGGATTTCGTCTTCGGTCACAATCGGGCTTGAGGCAAAGCCCCACACGCCGCTGTGTACGACACGCACGCCGAAGCCCGCGGGCTGACGATTCGCCTCGGTGGGAATCTCGCGGAGCTGTGCGCCCCCGCGACCACCGCGACCGCCACCGCCTCCCCCGCCGCCACCGCCACCACCGCCGGCTCGGCCACCAGCACCGCCACCGCCGCCGCCGCCGCCGCCGCGTCCACCTCGTCCGCCAGCGCCGCCACCAGCGGGAGCATCAGCGCGATAGTTGACCGAAGCGCCTGGCGGGGTCGCCGTCAGTGTGAAGCGCACATCGGCATAGCTCGCGCCGGCAATCTTGGCTTCGCCAAGCACGATGTCGGCGAACCCTTTGAACTTAGACTCCATGACTCGCCCCTTGGGCGAGGTCGCAATGATTTCAGCGACAAGATCATTGGAGTAAAACGAGAGCGCGGCACCAGTAACGCCGAGGCCCTTGAGGAAATCACGACGCGAAGAGCTCATGAGGGATGTCCGTTGGGTAGGTTCGGGTCAGACCGCGGGAGAAACAGAAGTCATATAGAACTCTTCAATGCGCACCGGTGGGACCAGAGCAGCGTTGCCGCCGCCAAAGGCCTCGCCCATGTCCATGGGGACAGGCTTACCGACGAGCGTGAGATTGTTGTAGCCAACAAGCGGCGACATGTTCCAGCGGAAGTTCTGAACGGGGCCAACGATTTCGCCGTTCTCAATGAGGAAGAGACCGTCGCGCGTCATGCCCGTGTTGAGCAGGGGCTGATCCTGCGAAGGCACACCGCGAATGTACCAGAAGCTGGTCACGAGCAGTCCGCGACGGGTCTTCTTGATCATTTCCTCAAGGGTCATGTCCGAGCCGCCCATCACGAGCGACTGGTTGGTACTAGCACTCTGACCCGCGCCCATGGCCCTGAGCACGCCATTCTCGATCCAGGTGACCGGCTTGGCGGGCTTGTTGTCCTGCATGATGGTTGACTGGCGCAGGGTGCCGTTGCCGATGTCAGACTTCAGGTTGAAGAGGTCGCTGAAGATCTTGTCGCCGACCTTTTTGTTAGCCATGAACTCCTGCGGACCACCAATGCCGCCGCCGAGTCCGCCGCCTCCGCCGCCTCCGCCGCCTCCGCCTGGGGGGCCACCCGCAGCGAGAGCCGCAGCGTCAGGTGGCGCACCGCCGGCACCACCAGCACCGCCGGCGCCACCAGCACCTCCCGGGAAGCCGCCGCCACCGAATCCGCCACCGCCGAAGATGTTGGTCATCAGCGAGAGAAAGCGGGCGTTGGCGCGCGGCTCGAGGATGACGGTGTAACGACCTGGCTCAAGTGCCTTGGCTTTTCGGCTACGGAGGGCCTTATCGGAAGCGACGTCGGTCAGGGCTTTGGCGTCGATGTTGCGCGGATCGCGGATTCCCGTGGTGCCAGCCCAGCCGGAGCCGGTGCCGTCCGGGGTCCGGCAGGTCAGCACAAAGCCAGACTCTGCGTTGCGATAATAGGCGAACAACCCCTTGGAGTTGGCATTGCAGGTCGCAACGTCATTCTTAGGAATGAAGCCGGCGCCGAGGACTCCCTTCTTGGCGGCAATATCCAGGCTGTCCCTGACCATACGGGCACGTTCGGCTGGGCCATTGCGGATCATATCCGCGCTCGCCCCGTCCATGGGAATGTATTCCTGGCCTCCGAGCAACTCTGGGAGATTCGGAGTGTCCATTCCCTTCGCGGCTTCCGCCGTCGCCTCGTCGACCATCTTCTGCAGGCCGGCGTCGGTGAAATCGCGCGTGCTCGCAGAACCGGTCTTCTGTCCAACACGAACCGTTGCGGTAACGTTGCGATCGTACTGGACCAAGTTGGTCGTGATGGTCGAGTTGGCCCAACGGGTGCCGGAGCGCTCGCTGGCGGTCAGGTTGATCTCGACGGCGTCGGTCTTGGCCATGTTGATGACCTTATCGACGATCGCCTTGCTCTCTTCGCGTGTGATCATGAGTGGGCGTGGGGCGTGAAGGAAACTCGCACGGACTCCAGCAATAATGCGCTTAAGTACAGCCTTTCGTTGAGCCTCAGGCCAGTCCGGACCGGCGGCGGGACCACCACTCGAAGGCGAGCAGCAGGGCTAGCGGGACAATCCACCAAGGGGAGCGCATAGGATGTGAGTCCCCACGGTGCGCTTTGCTCTGCATGACCCGCGCGAGGCGCCCAGGCAGGCGGCCGATTTCACGCTCGGTCAGGCTCTCTCCACCGGTCGAGGCGGCAAGACGACGCAGCAGTCCCACGTCGTCGCCTGATGCGGTCCTATTGGAGGGAGCCACCCCGAGGGCCGCCGAGTCCGAGTTCCCCGCACTGTTCGCCCGCACCACGAGATTCCCGCTGTTCGCTGGTGCTCGAAATGTCCCTGCCACCACACCGCGGCGCACGGTCGGATACAGGGCCAGCCCTTCCCCGTACTTCCCATCTGCAGACTGCCACTCAGCCGAAATCTGGGCACGCACTGGTATCGTACGCGTCGCCAAAATAGCCGCGCGGTCCTCAATCCGGACCTGAACGGGGTCGCCAGGACGAACCGCACTCGGCGTGAGCGTCAGACGTATCGGTGGGAGCGCCTGTGCTGCCGCTCGCCCCACAAGACCTTGCCAGAACTGCGCAAACTGGGTTCCCCTGACCGCCCGCGTTTTCCAGCTATCGGTCGCGCCACTCACGAACAGCCGACCACCGCCCAACGGAACGGACCAAATCGCGGGGACCGTACGAGCAGGCTTTGTTTTCTGTGCGGGAAGAGTGACCAGCGCCAGAACATCCGCGCTGAGGGGAAGTGTACTCGGCCAGGTAAACTCCGCGCCGGATACCACAGTGCTCGACTCGGATTCCATCACGTGTATCGGTGCAGCGGTGCTGAGCGTGCGATGTTCCCATCCGGTTGTCGGCGTTATGAGGTCAACGAGCGGGCCGGTGGGGTGCTGATCCAGCAACATCACCACACTCCCCCCTCGGGTGCGCATAAACTGCTCGAGCGCGGAGCGCTCAGTGGGAGTGAGCGCATCCGGCGAGCCAACGATTATGACATCGTACGGGACTAGCGCGGCGATCTGGTCTAATCGAGCCGGGGGAACGCCGGCTGCTCGGCTAATACCGCGAGACGTCATGGTTCGACTGACGACCGTTATGCGCGTATCCTGTTCGAGCGCACGACGAACAAAGGTCGAGGCCCAACTCGGGCGCGGCTCGTACATGAGTGCTTTCCAACGATTCTCGCGCGCCAGCGCTGTCATGTCGACGACCGCCGGTTCTGCCGTGCGCGCCGTCAGCTCCAACCGAAGATTCTGGACGCCTGGTTCCAGTGGAATCACCCCGAGCGCGAGATTGGCGGTCGAATCGAAGCTCCCGTGCGCGTCAAGGCGATCGACCGCGACTCCCGAGATTCTCAGCAGCGCTGTGGCTGAGTTGCCCGCGGGCAATCCCTCCACGGGCGCCTCGACAGGATTACGACCATCCACAAAGAGACGCGTCGGCAGGCGGACGGACCGTAGTGAAACACTAGCGGGGGGCTCAATAACAAACAGCGGCGCCGACCCGTGTTCGAGCTGAGCCGTTGAGCTGCGCCCAACGTAGACAATGGCATCCGCTGCTGCAAACGGGGCGTCGACCACACGCACGACGTCCTGCAGCGCGCGACGCACTTGAGTCGCCGTAACGCTGTCCACCTCTCGCGGCCCCTGCACCACCGAGACTGTTGCTGCATCGTAGCGCATAACGGAGAAAGCCGGATCGATGATCGCCATGACGACGATCGCGATTGCTCCGCCTCGGGCCGCGAGTCGACTCCGCACCGAATGCATCATGGGCGGCCCGGGGTTCTGGTCCGAGGTACGCCAGATTGAGGCGCGGCATCGCGGAGTATGCCCCGAAGTACCGCAGCGTCGGCGGAGGATCCGGCCTGCGAAATAGCCGTCTGGTCCCTGATAAACCGTTGCAGTGCCAGCGCGCCCTCGTCCAGCGCGCGCTGACTCACCTGGTGCTGACTTGCACGCACAGCCTCAGCCGCGGCGATCCACTGCTGCGCAGTACGCTGGAGATACGGATTCGATGGACCCAGTCGCAGGGCCCGTTCGGAAAGGTCAATGAGCGCGGTGCGACTCGCGGGGTCGCTGACCAACACGAGTCGCACCTCGCGTACGAGCGCAATCGCCGCACGAGCGTCACCGGCGAGCATCGGAGTGGCCGTCGGATGTCGAGTGGTTGTGACATCGGTCAACACGCCGCCAAGGCGACGGGTCAGATCTAGGCGTTCGTGATCAGCCAAGGCGCGCAGAATAATCCTGCTATGTGAGAAGGCAATCTCGAGCTGCTTGAGAGCCGCCCTCTCGTGCGTGAGCGCAGTGGCGACGTCAACAGCCGTAAGGGCCGCGGCGGCACGACTCATATTGCGAATAGAACCGAGCAATGCCACACGGCCCCGATTCACCATGCGCCCCGCCGCCAACTCATCTTCCCCAGCGGCCTCCGCTTCCTCGTTGAGATCTGTCATCGAGAGGTCGTCGACTGTCGCTGCGTCCTCCGTTTCGCCACCCATCATAAACACAAACTCGGCACGCACGCGGCGCTGTTCAGCAGCGATCTCGGCCGCGGCATTTGCGAATGCGTCTGAAGACATCGATGATTTTGCAGCCAGCAAGCGTTCGGTTTTGAGAATCACCATCTGCTCGCTCAGGGCATAGCGCTCCTGTTCTGGGTCGAGCGCGAACCCAGCGGCAGCCACCCCACCAGGCGACGCGACTTCAGCGATCAGCGCATCGGACTCGACCGGCGTTGCGCCTGGGCGCTCATCTGTTGCGATGGCTCTGTACACCACCATTTCGCCAGCCTCGAGCTTGAGTGGAGTAAGATCCCACTGCGCGCGTCCCTCCCATTCACGGCGACTGCGACGCGCGAGCACGAGCGGAACCGCACCCTCCGTGAACGTAAATCGTTCGCCAGAACCTGACACCCGAGTAAAGCGGAGCGTGAGCGTGCGAAGCCCGATGTCGTCCGTAGCCTTGAGAACGATTCCAATGGTTTGACGACCGTTCGGAAGCAGCGCGTCTTTCCCAGGGGCCGAGATAGTCACGTGCGGCGCGCTGTCGATGTCTACCGTGATGGGGATCAGTTGCGCGACACTACTGTCGCTCTTGCTCCGTGACCGCAATGAAAGGAACCCGTCGGAATCGGCGACTACGTGAGCAGTGAATCGCCCAGTCGCGCCTCGGGCGAGAATCTGAACCCGCGCCGCGGTCCGAAGCTCAACCGATTCCCTGGGGCCAGCGAGCGTCATCAACAGCGTACTGCCGCGCATAACGCGCAGTCTCGCGGGATTCGTGAAGATTTGTTCCGGTCGGCCGAGGTATGCGGGGGGTGACACGCGCACTATCACAGTCGAGGTCGCGGCCGATGCAACGAGAGTATTCGGAGAAATCACGCTACCGGAGATCTTCGAAACAGTCGTCGCGGAGAATGCCGCAAGCGCCATGCCCAACGCTACCAGCACGCGGCGTGCAGGAACTGCGCGACGCATGTCTACCACCTCGAGCTGAAAGCGAGCGGAGGCGAGGATAGATGCCAGCACAGCGGGCGGTGGAAGTGCGCGACAGGGCCGTAAAAGCTCTTCCGCCGTAACAACCACGTTACGCGCCTCCGGCAGAAGGCGCTCTACGCTGACCGCAACGGCACTACGATTCGGCGCCCGCCAGCGCATCCACACGCCGCCGCAGGTGAGTGCCCCGAGGCACGCCGGCCACACGAACTCGCTGCCGGCGCAGAGGAGTAGCAACGCCGCGATCACGAGTCCGCCGGCGACGCCTTCACAGAAACGCACGATGCGCGCGCGCCGCTGAATAGCCGCAAGTCGCGACGAGATGTAGGTCGCGTCAGACGTCAGCATCATGCCCTTGTGGCAACACGACCGCCAAGCCGATTCGACGCCGCACTGCCCATTCCGCAGCGAGGAGCAAAAGAACAGTGGCCCAGAGGATGCGTGCGAGCAGCGCCCCTGCGTCCCCTGTAACGGGCGACGCGAGGCTACCAGATTGTTCTGACGGTGCTCGCTCCCAGCGTCGGAGCGTCGAATCGGGAAGCGTCACGTCCCCGACGACCGCCTCCTGCGGCGCGAGCACCTCTGTGATAGCCGCGATAACGCTCGCAACCGCAGGTGAACGTGCGGGTAGGTTGCTGAACAGCAGAAGTCGAGGTGCGGATGACGAGGAGTCCTCGAGCGCCCATAGTGCGACTGCACCGTCGCGCCTTCGAGCAACACCGATCGCTCCGGCAGGTAGCACTGCCCCATCCAGTTGCGCGGGACGACCCATTGAGCCATCAAGCGGACGGTCACCATCCGCGTCGAGGGGAGTCTCAAATGACTGCCGCTGTAGCTTCGCCGCAAGCCGAACAACTGACGCTGTGACAAGTGGTCGCGCGCTGCGCAGGAGTCGATCGCGATCAGAGGCGCCGGGCAGCACCACGACGACGCGAACGAGCGCACGTTGCGGGACAATCGCGCTGCCGGCTGCGACACTGTGCAACACCGCATCTCGAAACTCAGCGTCCCGATCAGCTGCGAGAAGCTCAATCGAGGGAGATTGTGAGGTAGGCGACGGTTGCCAGAGGAACCCGGCGGGCGGGTTGCCAGCCGAAACGTTACCCGTCTTGGGCAATCGGATGAATCGCAGCCCCGCCCACGGCGCGATCAACGCGGGAAGCTCGGCGGGGTATCGAGAACGTGAGAAATCGGAGATGACTACAATTTCGCGACGTCCGCGCTCCTGTGCGAGCCGACGTGTCGCGCCCTGAAGTTCCCCCGCCGGGTCGCTCGTTGCAACGAACACCGCGACTGACGCGGAATCTGTAAATGCCTGCGCAACGGCACGTGCGGCAACGGGATTTGCGCGGTAGCCCGGCCCTGCCGTATCCAGCAGTACCACGCGCGAGACGCGCGAGACGCGCGAGTCCGCAGAGTTCGCAACGGGTGCGCGGTCCCGCGAAGGTCGCGCTAGCGCAACGACGGCGAACACGACCACCGCGCATCTGAGGAACAGCAGGAGTGGATCGTGAATCCGCGACCAACGCGTTGGCAGCAATCGTGACGCTGCAATAAAGCGCAACGAGGGAAAGTGCCGCCGAATCGCAGGATCCTTCCCAAGTAGATGGACAATGACGGGCAGCACAATGAACAGCAGTCCCGTCAGTGCGCCGGCACTTCCCCAGCTCAACGGTGCCTCAGCCCGCGCGGGCCAATCGATGCGCCAGCCAGCGAGCGCTGCCGGAGAAAGTCACGGAGGACCACCTCAGGCGGCTCCTCTGTGGGGATCAGCACGTGGTCAATCCCAGCACGGGTCGCCGACTGGTGCGTTCGCGCAACAAACTCAGACACAGCGCGCGCATACTCCGCGCCGATGGCCTGTACGTCGGCCATACGCCGCTCGCCAGTCTCGAGATCCTCAAATTCAACGGCCGCGCTTCCCGCGAGCAAGCGCTCCTCAGCGCTCAGCAACTGCATCGCAATGACATCATGACCGTGGTGCGCAATGTGCCGCAGTTCGCGCTGCACCCCTTCTTCGTTGTCGTAGAAATCAGAAAGCACAACCATCAAGCCGCGCCGCTGGAGCAGTTGTGCGCCGAGCGACAGTGCCCGCGCGCCGTCCCAACTCCCCTGCGCTTTCAGGCCATCGAGTTGTGCAATCAGCGAGCGGAGATGCGGACGTCCACCGCGCGCCTTGAGCATAACGCCGCTCTGGGCCGCCGTGGTCATCAACCCGACGGCATGTCCCTGCGTTATAGCGAGGTGCGCCAACGCCGCCGCGATAATTGCGGCATACCGAAGCTTGCTCGGCTGCTCGCTGTCGCTCGGATACGCCATGGACGCACTGGTATCGAGGACAAGCATGATCGAAACATTGGTCGTCTCGCGGAACTGCCTGGTGTACAAGCGGTCACTGCGGCCAAAGAGCTTCCAGTCGAGATATTTGAGATCGTCACCGGCCCTGTATGGACGGTGCTGACGGAACTCTGTGCTGAACCCGTGAAAGGGGCTCCGGTGTCCTCCGGTGCGCAGTCCCTCGACAATCAGCCGCGCCGACAACTCGAGGTCATCGATTGCCGCCACCACCGCCGGGGAGAGCGCCGACATTGCGGGGCTCAGGGCCGGACAGCGCCGAGCAACTTGTCGATCACGTCGTCGCTGGAGATTCCATCGGCTTCGGCGCGGAAATTCACGAGAATACGGTGGCGCAGCACAGGGTGCGCAACGCGCGTCACGTCATCCAGCGACGGAACAGGGCGCCCATCGAGCAAGGCAGCCGCTTTCGCGCCTAACAAGAGTGCCTGCCCAGCGCGCGGTCCGGCTCCCCAGCGAATCCAGTCGCGAATAAATGACGGCGCCGACGTCTCCGCGGGCCGCGTCGCACGGATGAGACGGAGCGCATAATCGACCACGTTTTCGGCAGCCGGTAATGACCGCACCAATGCCTGCGCCTGCTCGAGTTCCTCGCCGGTCGCCACCGGCTGCACCACAGCGCCAGGCCCCCGCGTGGTTTCGGCGAGAATCCGCCGTTCGTCGTCCACCGCTGGGTAATCCATCACGACGTTGAACATAAAGCGATCGAGCTGTGCTTCAGGGAGCGGGTAGGTCCCCTCCTGCTCGATCGGATTCTCGGTCGCGAGCACGAAGAGCGGGCGATCAAGTGCGTGGCGTACGCCACCGACCGTGACCTGGAACTCCTGCATCGCTTCGAGGAGCGCGGCCTGAGTGCGCGGCGGGGTGCGGTTGATTTCATCCGCGAGAATGATGTTCGCAAAGACGGGGCCGGGAATGAAGCGCACGTGACGCTTCCCCGCGACCGCGTCGTCCTCGATAACCTCGGTGCCCAAGATGTCCGAGGGCATCAAGTCCGGCGTGAACTGAATCCGACTGAACTTGAGATGCACCGCGTCGGCGAGGGTCTTGATCAGGAGCGTTTTCGCGAGCCCAGGGACCCCGCGAAGCAGGCAGTGCCCACCCGCGAACAGGCAGGTCATGATCTCGCGCCGAATCTGCGCCTGGCCGATAACGACCTTGCCGATTTCGTCGTCGAGGCGACGGGCGAGGGCGCCAGCCCCTTCAATCGTAAGCGGGGTCGCTTGCGACGCCGCGGAATCGCGAATGCTCATAGTGTGGAGTCTACACCTTGGGACGGGGGGCGTCACGGGGGTTGGACACCCCACTTACGCTGGCCGGGGGCTCGATGTTGCCACGGACCGGATTGGTCGCGAACTTTCATACCTATGACGACTCTCCTTAAAACCTACGCCGCCGCGATCGTCGCCTTCTGTATCCTCGACTTCACCTGGATCGGCTTCGTCGCCAAAGGGCTCTATAACAAACAGATGGGGCATTTGCTGCGGCCCGACGTGCAGTGGGGCGCCGCCGTCCTCTTTTACCTCATCTACGTCGCGGCAATCGTCATCCTCTGCGTCCAGCCCGCGGTCGAGAAGCACTCGGCTGTGCGGGCCGTGGCGTTAGGAGCTGTGTTTGGGCTGGCAGCGTACGCAGCCTTTGACCTCACAGGCCTGGCTTTGCTGAAAGACTTCCCTGCGAAGATTGCGTACATCGACTTGGCCTGGGGCACCTGCCTGACCAGCGCCGTCAGCTACGCTGCCTACCGGGCAAGTATCACTTTCGCAGGATAACACGAATGTTTGCGATTTCCCCGCGGCGTAACGGTTGGCCGCGTCTCGCGAGTATCGCCGCCGTTGCCCTGATGGTCGTAGGATTTCGCGCGTACGGCCGCACACCAGAGCTCTGGGACCAAGTCGAGATTATTCGCACTGAGGCTGGTGTACCACACATCCGAGCGGAGAACATGCGAGCCGCCGGCTATGCGCTCGCGTGGCTGCAGTTAGAGGACTACGGCTCCAAAACCGCACTTTCTATACTTGGTGGCCGCGGCACGCTGGGAACAGTATTTGGCCGCGACAGCATCGGTTCGGATTTCACATCCAGCTTCGCGCATGAGCATGCCCAGCAGCAGTTCGAGCAACTGCAGCCCGCGACCCGTGAGCTCTACGAAGGCTTTGCCGCTGGGCTGAACCGATATATCACGCTCCATCCCGCGGACTTCGCGGAGCACATGCCGGCCGACTTTACGGCCGTCGACGTGCTCTCCGCCGATGTCACGGAGCCCGCGTGGGGCGTGGCGCGCACCTTCATTCCGAAACTCAACGCACGCCGTGGATCGCGCGGCAATAGCGGGAGCGCCGGCCGAAACACACCCGCCGCAGAGGAGCCGAACGACGACGTCGGCTCCAATGCCTGGGCCTTTGCCCCGTCGCGCACGAAGTCTGGACGCGCCATCCTGCTCCGCAACCCACACCTCGCCTGGTCGGCCGGCTATTACGAAGCGCACCTCACGGTGCCAAACGTCGTGGATTTCTACGGAGACTTCCGGATCGGTGGCCCATTCGCTGTTATCGGCGGCTTCAACTCCTCGCTCGGCTGGTCCACGACCAATAACGCTCAGACGCTGAGCGAGATTTACGAACTGCAGGTCGATCCCGCGCATGCCGATCAGTACCTGTGGGACGGCGCCTCGGTGCCCCTCGAGAAGCGGTCCGTCACTGTGAAGTACCGCACCGCGAACGGGACTGCCTCGGAATCGCGCGACTTCAGTTTCTCCCGCGCCGGCCCAGTCATTCATCGCACCGCCACGAAGCTGTACGTGGTGAAAACAGCCGGCGAATGGAGTTCCCGCGTAGGCGATCAATTCATCGGCATGATGCGCGCGCATTCACTTGAAGAGTGGAAGACCGCGATGCGCGTCCGTGGCCGCCACACGTCGAACTTCACGTATGCTGACCGCGCGGGGAATATCCTGTTCTTGTGGAACGCGACGCTCCCTGCCCTACCGCACCCGTCAGGCGGCGATAGCGTGGCGACACCGGCCAGCGGCGCCAAAGATATTTGGTCGCGTTACGTGCCCTTCGACTCGCTTCCGCAGGTGCTGAATCCGAAGGGCGGCTACCTGCACAACGAGAACAGTTCCCCGCACTTCACGAATATCGCGGGGTCAATCGACACCACCAACGCCTATCCGAACTTCGAGCGCCCCTCCCTTTCACTCCGAAGTCAGCTCGCCCTTCAACTGGTGAGCGACACGCTGAAGGTCGATCTCGAAACAGTCTTGGCACGCAAGCATACGTACCGAATGCTTCTCGCGGATCGGGTGAAGCCGGAGCTGCTCCAGGCCCTCAAAGCGGCCCCACCGACCGCAGACGTCGCGGCCGGAGTGGCCTTGCTCGAGAGATGGGGCAACGACGTGGCACCAGAGAGTCGCGGCGCGGTGCTCTTCGACCTCTGGTGGCAGCATTACGGACAAGGACTCACCGAAGCCACGCGCTACGCCGTCTCCTGGAGTGCCGCAGATCCGTTCAACACGCCGCGCGGACTCGCGAATCCGGCGAAAGCCGTGGAGTCTTTCCGCTGGGCGCTGACCGAGACCTCCAAGCGCTACGGGCGCACCGATGTCGCGTGGGGTGACGTCCACCGTGTCCATCGCGGTACGGTCGACGTTCCGGTTGGTGGCTGCGGCAGCGCGCTGGGCTGCTTCCGCGTGCTCACCTTCGAGCGAGAATCCGATGGTCGCCTCGCGGCCAATGGTGGGGACGGCTGGGTGCTCGCGGTAGAGTTCACCGACACGCCACGTGCCTGGTCGGTGCTCGCCTATGGCGAAAGCAATCGCCCCGACTCGCCGTGGTATTCGGCGCAGGCGGAGCGATTTGCAAAAGGACAACTCAAGCGCGTCGCTTTCACGGCGGCCGATGTCGAAGCAGGCGCGGTGGTCCGCTATCGACCAGGCGCGCCCTGACCGCGCGTATTTATGGCGTGCCGGTGGCGGAGAGCACAACCGGCGTCAACGTGGAGGTGCTTACGGTCGCGGTATTCTGACCAGCGACTGACCCCAAGGTCCACTTCGCGGTCGCCTCGCCGAGGGCGTTGGTCAGGATCGTCTGTGGCGTGATTGCACCGCCACCCGATGTGACCTGAAACGCCACCGGAACCCCGACCATCGGCAGATTTCCGGAACCCGTCACTCGTACCACGATGCTGTTCGTCAGCAGAACACCAGCCTTCGCGGTCTGATTATTCCCCTGCGCAACCGTGATGTCGCTGGCAAGGATCGCTTGAGCCTGAACTCGAACTGGTGTCACGCCCGATGCCGATGCGGTGAGTGACTGAACCGGCTGAATGGGACCGAGCGTCCACTTGACCATGACTTCGCCGCGCGCGTCGCTGACAGCAGACGCGGGAGTCACAGATCCACCACCGTCGCTCAACACGAAGGTCACCGGGATGCTCGGCATCCCCAACCCATTCTTATCGATGACTCGAACCACGACCGGCGTCGGTAACAAGAGCCCCGCTTGCACGGACTGTGCGTTACCCTGCACGAGAGCGATGGCCTCAGGCAGCACGACCTCGGTGGTCGCCTTTTTGCACGCGGCGGTCGCACAGACGACGCCAAGCGTGAGCGTAAGAGAGCGGAAGAGGAGATGCATAGTACCATCATTATCGGCAGAACTAGAGCAGACTGAAGTCCCGTGGTGGCGCCCTCCGTCCCCGACACACACATTTCCGTACGCTTAGGCGGGAGCAGGACGGCCATCGGGCCGTCACGCTCACTGCCAACGAGGCCGAACTACACTCCAGAGGACCGATGCTTTTCACCCTCCGTCCCTCGCGCGCACTCGCCGCGCTCCTGCTCGTCGCTTCCACGGCCCCGCTCGCGCTGCACGCGCAGCAGAAGGCCACGATGGAGCAGTTTCTGAGTCCGGCATCCCCACTCGAGGTCGCCGCCGCGCATAACGCCGAGCGCGTCGCATGGATGGCGTACGATCGCGGGATGCGCAACGTCTACACAGCTGCGGCTCCGGATTTCAAGCCGGTCCGTCTCACCAAGTTTCTTGACGACGACGGCACCGACCTGACGAACGTCGAGCTTTCAGAAGACGGGAGTATCGCCATCTTCGTGCGCGGGTCGGCGCCCAACCGTCTGGGCTGGGTCGCCAATCCATCACACGACGCAGCCGGCGCCGAGCGCGCCATTTGGGCGGTTCGCACGAACGGCACGGGTGCCGCCTGGCGAGTCGCCGAGGGAAGCAGTCCCGTGCTGTCGCCCGACGGCAAGTATGTGCTGTTCGTGAAGGACGGCCAGATCTTCCGCGGCCGCGTCACCGGCGAGGGCCCCAAGACGGCCGTCGACACCGGTGGCATTCCGTTCATCAAGGCGTGGGGTAACAATAGCAACCCGCGTTGGTCGCCCGACGGCTCAAAGATTGCCTTTACGAGCGCACGCGAGAACCATGCGCTGATTCTCGTGTATGACATGAAGACGCGGAAGGTGAACTACATCGCGCCAAGCGTCGACTGCGACGCCAGCCCGACGTGGTCGCCCGACAGCAAGCGCCTGGCATTCATCCGGCGTCCTGGCGTGCCCTTCGGTGCGCAGGCGCAGCAGGGCGGCGGCGGCATCGGCAATCCGCAGTCCCCGATGTTTAGCCCCACCTCGGCGGCCGCCCAGCAAGGGCGCGGAGGGCCTGCAGGAATCGGCGGCGCGAGTGGCTGCGGTGGTGGCGGCTTCGGCGGCGGTGGCGGCGGTGGAGCGCGCGGCGGACAAGCCGCGGGCGCAACGCCTGCGCCGGCGCCGGCGCGCTCCCCGGGCCTCTACACCGCGACCTTCCGCGGCGGCTACACCCTATCGTTGATGGTTGCGGATGTTGCGAGCGGCGAAGCGAAGGAGTTCTGGCACACGCAGCCCACAGAGCGGGTCTGGACCGGCATCAGCAACATTCGCTGGGCAGCCGAGCATGTGGTCTTCCAGATGCAGATGCCGAACGACGAATGGGATCGTTATTTCAGCATCAAGGTCGACGGTGCGGTCGAGAACCCGATCGCGCTTATCCGCACGGACGGGATGATCGAGGATGCCACTGCAGTGACGTACTCCCCTGACGGGAAGACGCTGTATTACTGCACCAACGCGACCGATATCGAGCGCCGCCACATCTGGGCGGTTTCGACGGCGGGTGGCGAAGCGCGCCGCGTCTCGACTGGCACTGGGATTGAGACCTA